>Ga0194043_1000057_pt1 | contig 45345 bp, 45 predicted proteins | sample JunL4415m_MetaG_FD_161274 | JGI IMG/M metagenome (GOLD analysis project Ga0194043, IMG submission 161274) | Anoxic zone freshwater microbial communities from boreal shield lake in IISD Experimental Lakes Area, Ontario, Canada - Jun2016-L442-15m | ecosystem: Environmental > Aquatic > Freshwater >...
CCTCCTGTCCGTACAAGTGTACGACTGCTAATGCCCGGGATCAAACCGGCCCGTTTAGGTACAGGGACGGACAACCCCGGACAGCCGGCGTCGGAGGTAACGACGGCGACTCACTGACCGTGGCCCGCTCGTGCGGGTGCAGGACCAGGCTACGACGAGTGATTGATCTACCGCCGGTCTTTCGATTGTCGGTCGGGGCCGTACCTACCTGTCGACGCGGGCCGAGCAGGCGCACGGATCGGCGGAAGTTGCCCCGGGCGCTCAGGCCGAGGTGAGGGCGCGCCATAGGGCCGTGTAGCTCGGATAGGTGATGGCGTCGGTGATGTAGCCGGCCTGCTCGAGTTCCTCGTGGTACCGGGGGAGATTGCGCCAGGGCACGCCCATGTCGACATGGTGGGCCAGGTGCCAGCCGGCGTTGTACGGCACGAACCAGAACCGGGCGAACCATCCCTTCTGGCGGATGTTGTGGGTGTTGGCCCGCCGGTCGCTGTTGTCCTCGAGACCGCCGTGTTCGGCGATGGGAATAAGTCGGTTGAGCACCCGCCACTGGGTCATCCACGGGAGCCACCACAGCAGCGGATAGATCCACCACCGTCCGGTGAGGGCCCACATGGCAGCCCACAGTGCGAACTGCACCCCGATGATCGACAGCGTGATCCGGCGAGATGAGGGCACCTTGAGGGTTCGTAGAAAGGCGGCGAAGGTCTTGCACCCCGAGATCCCGACCGCATCGCGGACCAGGAAGCCGACCATGGTGCGACGGGTGCACGGGTAGCCGCTGTACAGAGCGAGGTCAGGCTCATCGGGTCCCAACTCCTGCTTGTGGTGGACGAAGTGGGTGCGCCGGTAGACGCCGATGAGGGACCAGGAGGGATAAGCGATCACCCAAGTGCCGACCCAATCGTTGATCCGCTTGTTGGTGAAGAGGATCTTATGAGCGGCCTCGTGCATGAGGACGTCGAACCGGGCGTACATGGAGCCCATGAGCACGAAGGCGACAAGGTAGGCCCACCACTGGTTGATCCATGCCGAGCCGCCGATGATGGCTACCAACCAAAACCACAGCATCGCCACGTTGACGGCATTGCGACGATCGTCGATCTTGCGCAACTCGGCCCGCAGTTCGCGGCGTGCCTTGCCATTGCTGAGCAACCGGTCGGTGGGGAACACCTCGGGGCGGTCGGCCAGATCGACCACTCTGACTGATGCCGTTTATTCATTGTTACAGGAGATCACGTCGCGCTGATTCGTGTCACTTGAACCGCAGCATCCCCATGGACGGAAGGGCGGATTGGCGGGGGAACCCTGTCCCAAGTACGGCCCCCGAGCACCACCGTCACGCGGAGGTTCTTACATGAGGCAATGAATGGACCCACTCAGAGGTTTGAGAAGGGTCGATGCGGGCTCTCACCCTAAAAAGTATCAAGTGATACCCTGGCGCCATGGTAGTCCGATCGGCCAGTCGATCGCCGGAACAGGTGACGAGCGGTGGTCGTGCAGGGATCGCACTGACCGCCGCTGAGTCCACCTCCTCCTCACCCGGCAAGCCGTACCGCAAAGGTGCCCCCAATGTCGTTGTGATCGTCCTCGACGACACGGGGTTCGCCCAGTTGGGTTGTTACGGATCCGACATCGCCACGCCGTCCATCGACGGCCTGGCGTCGCAGGGCGTCCGGCTCACCAACTTTCACACCACGGCGGTGTGCTCGCCCACCCGGGCCTGCCTGCTGACCGGACGCAACCATCACCGGGTGGGTGTCGGCATGCTCCCGGACCTCCCGATGAACTTCCCCGGGTACACCGGGCGCATCCCGAACGAGGCGGGGACGCTCGCCCAGATACTGGCGGAGGACGGCTATGCCACCTTCGCGGTCGGCAAGTGGCACCTCACCCCCCGCGATCAGCGGTCGCCGTCGGGCCCCTTTGACAACTGGCCCCTCGGCAAGGGCTTCGAGCACTACTACGGCTTCCTCGGCGGCGATGCGAACCACTGGGCACCTGAACTCGTCAGGGACAACAGTTATGTCGACCCTCCCCGGACTCCAGACCAGGGCTACCACCTGAGTGAGGACCTTGCCGACGAGGCCGTCACCCGGCTGCGTGAGCTGCACCGCAACCAGCCGGCACGGCCGTTCCTTCTGTGGCTGGCGCTCGGCGCCACCCACGCCCCCCATCACGTGACCCCCGAATGGAGCGATCCCTACCGCGGAAAGTTCGACGCCGGATGGGACGAATGGCGGAGTCGGACCCTCGATCGGCAGATCCGCCTAGGCATTGTTCCCCCGGACACCGTGCTGCCGTCCCCGTCGGAGCACGTTGCCCAGTGGGAAAGCCTCGGAGCTGAACATCGCCGCCTCTATGCCCGCATGATGGAGATCTACGCCGGGTTCCTCACCCACGCCGACGCCCAAATTGGCCGGGTTCTCGCCGCACTGGACGATCTCGGTGCTCGAGAGAACACCATCGTCATGCTGACGTCGGACAACGGGGCATCGGGCGAAGCCGGACCACACGGGTCGGTCAGCGAGTTCCGATTCGCGCAAGGCCGTGACGAGGATGTCGAACTGAACTTGGCGCTGATTGACGAACTCGGTGGGCCGCGTGCCTACAACCACTATCCATGGGGGTGGGCGGAGGCCGGAAATACGCCAGCGCGACGGTTCAAGCGCTACACGTTCGAAGGCGGGATCCGCGACCCGTTCATCATCTCGTGGCCGGCCGGTCTGGCCGGCGCCGGTGAGATCCGCAACCAGTACTGCCATGCCGTCGACGTCTTGCCGACCGTGCTTGACCTTGTTGACCTTGAGGCGCCGGCCACGATCGCCGGCGCCAAGCAGATGAGTTTCGACGGCGTGACGTTGCGGCCGATGCTGGCCTCACCCGACCTGCCCGATCCACGCACCAGCCAGTACTACGAGTGCTGGGGAAGCCGGGCCATGTACGAGGACGGCTGGAAAGTCGTCACCGACCACGTCAACCAGCTCACCCACGCCGAGCGGGAGCTCATTTCGGGCAGTAGCGACTTCGAGAACGACCACTGGCACTTGTTCGACACCCGCAACGATTTCGCCGAGAACCACGATGTCGCCGAGCAGCATCCCGAGATCCGGGACCACCTTGTGGCCCGCTGGTATGAGGAGGCCGAGCGCAACGAAGTCCTGCCCCTGAGTGATGGCGTGATGGACCGTATTGCCCACCTCTTCCTTCCCTGGCCCACCGGTGCCGCCCGTGTCGAACTCCGACCCGGGGAGCGGGTGTTCGAAGACAACGTGCCCGTGCTGTCCCGCGGGTTCACTATCACCGCACAGCTCGATGAACCGCTGGGCGCTGATGCTGTGGGCGTCCTCGCCGAACAGGGCGACTACAACGGCGGATGGGTGTGGTTCGCAAAGGAGGGCACGCTGACCTTCGCCTGCAGCTTCGTAAGCGAGTACGTCACGAGGATGTCGGCGGCGCTCCCGGTCGGCACGAGCGAGCTGCAGATCGTGGGACGCCGCTCGGGCGACGGTGTGGACCTGGCTCTCGTTGCCGATGGGGAACGGGTTGCCGACACTCGCCTCGAGCATCCCTGGCCGGGTCTGTGGACACCGAACTCCTCCGCATCGTTGCTGGCAGGATTCGGTAGGCCTCTGCCCGTCTGCGACGGCTACGACCCCCTGGTCTCCTTCAGCGGAACCCTCGGACGACTGGTCGTCGAGGCCGACGGCGGATCGTCGTTCAATGAGTTGGCCCACCAGGTCGAGACAGCGTTCCGGAACCAGTGACCACCGACGTGCACACGGTGAAGTCGTGACGGACACCGTCACCCAGGGTGGGGACGTCCCGGGGCGTCGCGGTCGCCCAGCTCATACCTCTACCGATGACACCGTGGCGGCAATGCTCTCCTCGGCACGGCGCCTCTTCGCCGCCCACGGCTACACGGCCACGTCAAACCGGGCGGTCGCCGCCGATGCCGGACTGGCCCATACGGCGATCTACAACCATTTCGGTTCCAAGGCCCGCATGTTCAGCGCCGTCTTCATCGACGTTCAGGACCTGCTCATCGCCGAGCTTGGCCGCTCGGTACGAGAGGAGCCGACAGAGCCACCGTTGCCCGGCGCTCTTTTCGGGGCTATCGAGGGGCTCCATGCCGCAGATCCGAGTTATGTGGGATTCCTGGCCTCGATGTACGTCGAAGTGCGCCGTCATCCGGAACTTCGCGAGACCTTCCAGCGAGGGTCGCCGTTCCCAATTGTCGACGTGCTGCGGGACCTGGCCATCCGGTCCCAGCCCTCTACTGCAGGCAGCACCGGCGAGGAGCCGATGTGGTTCTGGATCGCCTTCGCCCTCGGGCTCGCCCAGATCAGCGCCCTGGCTGACCCGGAAAGCTTCGCAACGACCCTTGCTGCGCTCCGGCGCCAGGCGGCCGGAGCGGCTCCGATGTTCTTGACGACCGACGGGTCCCCGAGCGGGTTTACCTGATGACCGACTCCGATGCCGACGTGCCCTCTCTGATGGTGTTCCCGTCCGAAGTGGCGAGCCTCACACCCGAAGTACTGAGCGCGGCTCTGGCCATCCGCGTACCGGGGGTCATTGTCGAGGAGGTAGACATCGTGGCTACCAAGCTCTGCGGCGATGGGTTGGCCTCCACCGCGGACCGGGTCGTCATCGATCTGACCTACGTGCCAGGTACGGGCCAGGGACTGCCCCGCAGGCTCATCCTCAAGACGATGCTCGCATCACCGAGGGCCCCGGCGGCAATGTACCTGAACGAGGTCCGTTTCTACCGCGATATCCGCCACGAGCTCGACATCGAGGCGCCGATGGCGTTCGCCAGCCAGTTCGACCGGACCAATGGACACTTCGGCCTTCTGCTCGAGGACCTGACGGAACGCGGGGCCCGCTTTCCTTCGGCCCTCGATCCGGTGAACCTCGACGAGGTGCGGTCGGTGCTGGGCCACCTCGCCCGGCTCCACGCCCAGTTCTGGAACAGCCCCAGGTTCGCACAAGACCTCAGTTGGGTGGCCACGCCCGTAAGTGGTGGAATGTCCGACGTCTTCGACATGATCGGTCTCGACCTCATCGAGGACCAGGTGTCACGGCACCCGTTCAAGGCGGACCTGATCGCCCCGCTCGGCCGCAGCCTCCCGGAACTATGGGAGCTCCTGTGGAGAGTGCAGACCCGGCACTCCCGCGGACCGACGACCCTCCTGCACGGCGACCCCCACCTCGGGAACACCTACCTCCTGCCTGGCAGCCGAGGAGGACTCCTCGACTGGCAGCTGATGATGCAGGGGAGTTGGGCGCACGATGTGACCTACCTGCTGGTCACGGCGCTCGAGCCCGAGGTGCGCAGGGCCCATCAGGACGACCTTCTCCTCGAGTACCTCGACCTACTGGCCTCGGGCGGGGTCGCAGAGGTGCCGTCGCCGTCGGAAGCATTCGAGCAGTACCGCATGGCGGCGCTGTGGGGATTGGTGATCGGGTGGCTGATCTGCCCGCCCGAAAACTACGGGGAGCCGATTACCGCCGCCAACATCGTCCGCACCGTCACCGCCGTCCGGGACCTCGAGACCCTGGCCGCTATCGAGGACACCCTGCCCGGCGCCTGAGCCATCCACTATGTGAAACCGACAGCCCACCGCACAGAACGGAGCCCTCTGATGACCACGACCGATGACCTCCACTTGGACGGTCGGATTTCCGACCCCGGTCGCCTGGCTGATCGGGCGGCGATCCAGGATCTCGCCACTGCGTACGCCTACGCCGTCGACGACCGGGACTGGACCCGGTGGGAAGCATTGTTCCTGCCTGATGCCGTCGTCGACTACTCCTCGGCCGGCGGCATCGCCGGCACCCCCGCCGAGGTGGCGGCGTGGATGCCCGGGGCGATGGCCATCTTCGCCTTCTGCCTCCACACCACTTCGACCCACGAGATCCGCTTCACGGGTCCGGACCGTGCCGAGGGGCGGGTCCACGTGTTCAACCGCAACGGTGTCGAGTGGGAGGGTCGGCCCGAACTCTTTGATGTCGGGGCCGTGTACCACGACACCTATGCCCGACACGGCGACGTTTGGAGGATCGCAGGTCGGGTGGAACACACCACGTATGTGGCTGGCGGAGCATTCGCCGACATGATTCGAGAGATCGCTCGGGCGGCGCAGACTGGTCGGCCACCGCCGTTCGGCTAATCCAGATGCGACACCCGGTGACGGATCAGCCCGCCCAGCCGCCCAGCCGCCCAGCCGGTCAGCCGGTGCCGCCGTTGATGGTGGCAGTCGCAACCGCCCCGGACTGCAATCCCCACTTGGTGAGGATCTGGTTGTAGACGCCGTCGGCGATCAACGCGTTGACGGCTGCCTGGACCGGGGCGGCCATGCCGTTGCCCTTACCAAGAGCCAACCCGTAGGGGGAGAGGTTGAACGGCTCACCGTAGGTCTGGAGCACGCCATGAGAGGTGGAGACGATGTAGGCGACGCCCGGCGAGTCGCTAAAGCCGACTTCGGCGACACCCTTGGTCAATGCCGTGTTGGCCTGGGCCTGGGTGGCAAAGCTGTAAATGGTCACCTTGGCCTTGCTGCTGGCCACACACTGGGCGGCCTGGACCTTGGCTTCTGCCTCCTGGATGGTGCCGCGCATGACGGCGACCGAGTGCCCGCACGGCGATACCAGTCCGCTACGGGCCATGGCGCTGCCGGACTTCACGAAGAACTGCTCACCGGCGGTGAAGTAGTTGACGAAGTCGACCTTCTCTTGACGGGCCAACGTGTCAGTAATGGACGAGGCGCCCATGTCGTACTTTCCGGCGACTACGCCGGGAAGGATGTTGGCGAAGATCTCGTGGATGAATTTCGGCTTGAGCCCCATGGTCTGAGCGATGGCAGCGGCAAGGTCCGGGTCCATGCCCACCAGGGTGGACGTACCCGGTGCCAGGAACTCATCGGGGGGATAGGTGGCCGCAGCCACGGTCAGTGTGCCGGTCGACTTGATGGCCGCGGGCACCATGGCCACGATGGCGGCATTGGGGACCTGCGGCGGGATCACCTTGGTAGGAATGGAGACAGTCGTCCCCGTCGATCCGGCGGCTGTAGTGGAAGAGCTGCTCGTGCTGCTCGAGCATGCTGTTCCCACCATCGCCAATGTAGCCAGAGCCAACGTCGCAGTCGCCTGCTTCATGAGACGAGGGGTGACGTGCATGGGTGAACCTCCGGGCTAGATAGACGGTTACGGGCTCCCTGCCCGTGCAGCAAGTGGACTATGCCACACCAATACCAGGACCGAGTCCCATCGGTGCGACTCGATAGGGCCGTAGGTACCCCGAGGGGCACAGGAATGATCGCCTCGTCTGTCGCTCGCACGTTCCATCACGGATATGCAGATTCGCCGTCCGGTGGCGGTAACCTGATCGCAGGTCGATAGAGGGGGATCCGGAAATGGTCCCCGTGACGAATGTGGCGTTCCTCAAGGCAGACCCCGAACTGAAGCCCGGCTGCTGACTGCGGGCACCTCCCCCGACGAAGGCGGGAAGTTGGCCGTCAAGATGGACGACCAACCCGAGGAGTACCCCATGGAAACCAACCCCGACCAGCCGCCGCCACTTCGTCACGACCTCACCTTTGAGATCACGCCAGGTGGCTACGAGATCTGGTTTTCAGACCGCATCGCATTGGACCGTCCAGACCTGGTTGATGCCTGCGCCGACTGGCTCGAGGACCAGATCGGTGTCGTCAACCTGGGCCAGATCGACCACGCCACACTCATGGCCGATGGGGTGCTCAGTGATGAGCTCAGAAACGACCTGCTGGCGTGGTGGAGGGAACAACTGTCAGACCTCTACCAGGGCTAGCCCGCTCCACCGACACCATCCCTAGCCGGACAGAGCCTGCACCTCGGGTGTCGATGCGCATGCGAGTGGTGAAGGCATCGGGAGTGATGGCGCTGTTCGGATCCCATGCCGTGGGATTGGTCATCACCATCTTGCTCGTCGTGCCCCTCAACGCGGCGCCCATCATCAGACCTTGGTCCGGGTATCCACTGGCGCACTAGGTCCTACGTGCAGGTCATCCGGCGTCGGTGATCTTGAGGTCGTTGGTGATGGTAAATCCCTTGCCGTTGCTCACGGTGCACCAGAGGTTGCCGTCTTGGCCGTTCACGCAGGTGACCCCGTTGCTCGTCGTAGAGTCGCCACTTTTCAAGGTGGGTGTGTTCCTGCCCGGATTGCCGATGCTCGTGCCCTTGATCAGGGTGCCGTCCGCCTGCATGGCCACTGTCTGTGGCGGCGTCGTGGTCTGGCAGTAGACGACGGTGGAATCAGTGGGGTTGTTCTGCAGTTCGCAGCTGATGTCTCCGTTGGCGGCCAGGAACGCCGGCAACGTGGCCGATCCGGTGACCGTGGTGGTGGTCGTAGTCGAACCTGTACTGGAAGCACATCCACCAAGCGCGGCAGCGGCGACAACTGTGCTTGCGATACAAACAATGCTGCGCAGGGACAACGTGGGGACCCTCTCCGTCAGGGACGGGCCTGGATGGCCATCCGGGTAGAAGGCTACCCATGTTCGCAGTGTGACGTTATGTTCCGCCGTGGGCCTGCAGGACCGGGTCAATAAGGGCGCTTCCCAAACTCGCGCCTGATGCACGCATTGGAATAACATTTTGGCAAGAGCAACTCCTGCGGCTCAAGCCAAGAACGGGCTGAACATGACCACCATCAGACCCGAACACATTGACGCCGGGCCCCACACCGCCGATGACGGACTATTCGGGCTGGACAGTGTCACCTGGAGCGCCTGGGCCCATCCGGTCGGGCAGGCAATCGGTGGGGCCACGGCCATGAGGCAGATGCTCTACCCGCCGGTGATGTACATGATCGGCCCGGCTTCGTCATTTCAGCAGATCCCCGAGTCACGGGCTCGGCGAACGGGCTGCCGGCTACCGAAGCGGATCTGAACGCCTACATGGAAGCGATGGTCCCGAGGCTCGCGCTCTCCTATCCGGCGCTGATGAGAGAAGAGCACCGCCGGCTCTACGGCATCGGTTGGAGCCCGCGTCGTCCGCTGGCGTTGACCGCGATCATTCGAGCGCTGCTGAATCCACTGGCTGCTCCGTTGGAGAGGGCCATCCCTACCGTGCGCTCCTTCGTCGACGAGCACGCCTTCGGTGCCCGGCACATCCGCGTCGACCCCGGCCCGAAGTCCGAGACGCTGCGGGCGCTCGATGCCTGAGTGCTGACGGCAGTGCGAACTCCGCTCACACTTGGTCCATGAGCGGCGCTGCTCTGTTCGTGGACCTCGAAGTCCAGAACCGCGTGTTACAGCTCGCCCTCGATGACGTGCGGCGGCGTCTTCAAGATGTCTTTGAGCTTGTCGTGCACGACGCCACCAGCCAGGAAGGTCGACTCTTCGGCCGCCTCTTTGTGCTCGAAGATGGCCATCGACGCACCCTCGCCATCACCGGAGTCGATCCAATGGAACTCGATGAATCCCTCTTCGGCCTCGACGATGGGGGCGAAGATTTCGCGTGCCACCCGGGTGACCTCGGGGCCGTCGGCCTTGTCGTACTTGTAGGAGCGGATGATTCCGTACATGTGCTGTTCCTCAATCCAGTGGCGGTTGGGTAGTGGTGCTTGGGTTGTGGTGCTTGGTTGGGCCCTGGCTCGTTCGGCCTAGAGCTCGCCCTCGATGACGTGCGGCGCGCTCTTGACGAGGTCCTTGAGTTTGTCGTGCACGAACCCTCCGGCCAGGAAGGTCGACTCGTCGGCCACCTCTTTGGTGGTGAAGATGGCCATCGAGGCACCTTCGCCATCACCGGAGTCGATCCAGTGGTACTCCACAAATCCCTCTTGGGCCTCGACCATGGGGGCAAATCCCTCGCGGACGACGCGGGCGATCTCTGCGCCGTCAGCCTTGTCGTACTTGTAGGACCGGATGATTCCGTACATGTGAAGCTCCTCTTTCGGTTATCGGTAGTGGGTGTATTGGGGATCAGGATTGGGATCTGCAGACGTCTCGGATTCGCATCCTTGGCCTCGGATTCGTTCCCAGACCATAGTTCTACCATCCGTCAGATGTGACTAGTGGTATCAAGTCTCGCGTATGGTCGCCGATCTGGTCCAGATGACCACTCGGTCGCAGTGGATCGTTCAGGTCAGAGGAGCTGGAACCTGGCCAGGTCCTGGAACGGCCCCTGGGTATCGATCAGCTCGTCGAACGACCCCTGTTGCACCACGACTCCGCCGTCGAGCACGATGATCCGATCGGCCCGTTTGATGGTGGAGAGTCGGTGGGCCACCACGATCCGGGTGATCCTCAGGTCCTCGATGGACTGGACAATTAGCTCCTGAGTGGTGTTGTCGAGGGCGCTGGTCGACTCGTCGAGCACCAGCATGCGTGGATGGCCGGCCAGGGCTCGCGCAATGAGGATCCGCTGACGCTCACCGCCGGACAGCGAGGTTCCACCTTCGACGATGGGGGTGTCGAGTTGGCGGGCCATGGCTCGGACCTCGTCGCCAATGGCCGCCTCATCGAGCGCGTCCCAGATGTCGCCGTTAGAGAGGCGTCGCCCCATGGTGACGTTGTCCCGGATGGTCCCGGGCAGCAGTGCACTCGACTGGAGCACGCACCCGATCTGGCGCCGCACGGCCGGCCGATTGAGGGACGATAGATCCTTGCCGTCGATGGAGATGGTCCCCGACTCCACGTTCTCGAGCCCGAGGAGCACTCGGATGAGTGTGGACTTTCCGCATCCCGAGGCACCGACGATGGCCACGTGCTCACCGGGGCTGACGTCGAAGGTGACACCGTCGAGCACCCGGGCTTCGTCGGCCCCATAACGAAAGACGATGTCCCGGAAGCCCAACTCGCCGTGGAGGGTGCCCGGGTTCTCTCCGCCGCCGTAGCCCTCGGGGCTGGCCTCGAGGACTGGCGTGATCCGGTTGATGCTGGCTCGGGCCACCAGAACTGAGCTGAAGGCGATGGTGGCTGCCGCAATGGTGGCCGACACGATGGCGGCTGCGGTCTGGGCGGTCACGAAGTTGGCGAACGTGGCGTGGGAGAGCGGGGCCACGATCACGACCAGGATCAGCCCGGCCAGCGGCCAGGCGGCGATGAGGAGCGTCTGGATGGTGATGATCCACCGCAGCTTGAGGTCGGCCCGTGTGAGCTCGGCGTGCACCAAGGCCCAGCGCTGGAAGGCGCGCGACTCGGCGCCGTAGACCCGCAGTCGATTGGCGGCCCGGAGAGTCTCGATCAGCAGACCAGATGCCTCGGCGCTGGCCGTCACCCGGTCGGCGGCACGTTTGGCGCTCGCTCGGACCAGTAGGAAGTTGCACCCCAGCTGCACGATGGCGAATGCGGTCATGGACAAGAACAGGGCCATGTTGGTGGTGGCGATGGCGGCCAGGCTGCCGATGATGATGACCGTGTCCATCAGCTGGGCGATTACCGCATCCGGTACACCAGAGGCAGCCACGCTGACGGCGGTGGCCTGGGTCAGTCGGTCTCCCAGACTGAAGCGGTCGTGCCAGGTGGTGGGCAGGCGCATCATGCGGTCCCAGACAGCACCCATGGCGATGGCACCGCCCCGGGCCCGGGCCCGCAGCAGGGCCCGTCCTCGGACGAACTGCCAACCCAACGATGCCACCAGCAGCAGCCCCAAAGCGATCAGCGCCTCCACCAGGCTGGTGCCCGAGATCGAGTCGAACGACTCGGAGATGGCACCGAACACGTACGGGATGACGAAGGCGGCGGTGGCCACCAAGAATGTCATGCCGATACTGACGATCAGCTCGCGTCTCGATCCTCCGAAGGTCAGCCGTCCCAGGTCACGCAGCGTGCTGGTGGCTGCCGCTAGCACGGGGACGAGCTCGGTGGCGCTGCTCTCGTACTGGTCGACCGAGCTGGCGTCGATGGGTGACGCATCTTGGATGTCGCGAGGGTCGATGGCCATCCACCCTCGGCCCTTCCACTGGAACACGGTGATGGTGCCAGAGGTGGTGGAGCCGACCAGTGGCGGTCCTTCGACCCGCCACCATCCGGCGGTGAGGTCGACGCTGCGGGCCCGTGCCTGGCATGCCTCGGCCGCGGCTATCAGTGGATCGCGCCCTTGCTCTACCTCTTCGCTGGCTCGGGTGCGTGCTTCGGGGCTGATGTTGAGCCCGGACGCCTCAGCCACCTTGAACGCAGCCAGGAGGGTGGGGGAGAGCTTGTCCTTGCCGGTGAGCTCCGCCGATGATCGACCCAGTAATGCCCCGACCAGTCGGGCCACACCCGTCTGCGCTTGGACAAGCCCCCGACCTTCGACTCCTTGGAGCCGGAGCAGTCGCTGGTGGTTCCTGGCTTCTTCGAGGGAAACTGCGGCCCGGAGCCCGAGCTGGCCGACGGCATTGAGGGCATCGACCCAGGCTTCGGGGGTCGATGGGCCTTCTGCTGAGGCGATCTGGCACCGGAGGCCGCTGGTCAGCCACATGCCTCGGGTGATCGGCACGGCCGGGTCCATGACGCCGACGTCGACTCCCTCTAGCCCGCAGTAGCGGGCGAACCCGGACGTCACGCGCAGCCACCCCTGGATCGAGTGGTCCGACAGTGCCACTGAGGACACGTGGGCAGCCACATGCTCGCCCGGTGCCAGGCGCATCGAACCGCGGTCGGGAGCCACGACCCGTTCGGCCCAACGCCCGCTGCGGGCCGCTTCGCCCACTGTGTAGACCCATTCTTCGAGCACCGACGTCCGGTCGGATGCCAGCAGGTCACCCACCGTGGTCGAGCGGATCTCCGCATCTCGGATGCCGGTCACCAACAGAGACGTCCCGTCGGAAGTCGGATCACATCCGACGATCACGGACCCACTGCCGAGACGAGCCAGATGGAGCCGCTGTCCGACCGAACTGAGGGCAAAGACCAGCACTTCCCCGGAAACGATCTCGATGGCGTCTCCAGGCCCAGGATGGATCCGTCCCGACGGTGACAGGTCTTCGACAGTGATGGCGTCGGGGCTCATCCGGACTCCACCACCTTGGAGTAGCCGCCGCCGAGGGCCATCAACTGGTCGTGGGTACCACGTTCTGCGACAGTTCCATGGTCGAGAACCAGGATTTCGTCGCTGTTGCGAACTGTCGACAGACGATGGGCGATGACCAGGCAGCTGGTGCCCCGCCTGCGGATCGCCTCATCGATGAGTCGCTCGGTCTGGGTATCGATGGCGGAGGTTGCTTCGTCCATGATCAGCAGCGCCGGGCGCCTCACGAGGGCTCGAGCGATCTCGAGGCGCTGCTGCTGGCCACCGGACAGGTCGGACCCACCCTCGCTCAGCCGGGCATCGAGCCCCCCGGGCCACTGAGCCACGTCGTCGGCCAGCTGGGCGTCGGACAAGGCGGCCATGATGTCGACGTCGGGGACGGTCGGGTCCCATAGGGTGACGTTCTCTCGAAGTGTCCCGTCGAAGATGGCGACGTCCTGGTCGATGAGAGCGATCCCATCGGTCAGCACCTGCGGGGCGTGCCGGTTCCGGCCCAATCCGTCGATGAGAATCTCGCCTGCCCATGGCTCAAAAAGCCCGGCCACCAGGCGTGCGACGGTGGACTTGCCGCATCCGGACCGCCCGATCAACGCCACCCGGCCACCTGGGTCGATGCGGATGTTGAGATCGCGGATGAGCGGTGATGCCAACGCGTTGTAGCCGAAGGTGACCCCACGCAGTTCGAGGCCTCCGTGGAGGGTGCTCGGTGCCGGAGTCGGATCGTCCTCGTCGTACCGGTTCTCCAAGTGAGCCTCGATGATCTCGTCGATCTGATCGAGCGACGCCTCGAGCACGTGGAACTTGTCGAGCGCCTCGACGACCGGCGCCACTGGAGCGATGATGATGGCAGTCAGGGCGATGACGGCCAGAACCGAACTGGCCGGAAGGTTGCCCAACACGACCTGGAGCATGGTGACTCCGGTGATTCCGATCATGCCGATTCCGGTCAGAGCGGGGGGAAGCATTCCCAGTCGGAGCCGCAGGACTCCGAAGTCCTGGTCGGCCTCGAGAAGCCGGTTCTGGGTGGCGACCACCCGGGCGATGACGCCGTCCTCCCATCCGGACGCCTTGATCGAGTCGATCTGCGCCAATGACGCAGCGGCCGCGGCACCGAGTGCAACCCCCTCGGTCACCGTGCGAGCCGCGGTGTGCTGGGCCCGCATGGCCGTCCGGTGGATGAAGAATCCGGTGGCGAGGGCCACCAAGATGGCGGCCAATCCGGTCAGGGGTTCGATGAATACCAGGATGAGTGTGGCGATGACGCTGGTGAGGACACCGGCGGTCATGGTCAGCGCCAGGGCGGACACCCCGTCACTGGTGCTGTCGATCAATGAAGCGCGCTGGGCGATCGACGAGGCGCCACGCTGCATGTGGAAGCTGGCCGGCAGGCGCAGCAGCTGGTGCACGATGGACGCGCCCAGCCGAACGGACACCTTGGTGGCCACACGGATGGCCAACGCTCCCTGCAATGCCAGGAGTCCGGTCTGGACCAGCATGGCAATGGCCAGTCCGGCCACGGCGGTGATCGCCGAGATCCCGACCAGGCCCGACAACTCGGCCCCGTAGAGGCTCATGACCTGAGGGATCAGTACGGTGGGGACGATCAGCAGCAAGGTGATAACGATGACGACGACCAGCGCCGGCCCGATGTTCCCGCTGATGGACACTAGGCGGCGCAGCGACTTCTCCCGCTCACCACCAGGCTCGAAATCGGCAGTCGGGACGGCCTCGATGACGAGTCCGGTGAAGGCGTCGTCGAACTCTTCGTCGGTGCAGACCCAGGGACCTCGGGCTGGGTCGTTGAGATACCAGTGTCCCGGACGCCATCCCTCGACTACGACGTCGTGGTGGAAGCGCCAGTTGGCGATGAACGGAAGTGTCAGGTCAGCCAGATCTTCGGGCTCGTACGTGCCGATCGTGGCATCGAGGCCGTAGTGCTCGGCCGCCCGGGCGATGCTCTGCACCGTTGCTCCTTCGCCGCTGGTGACGCCACATTGGAGGCACAGCTCATCAAGATCCACGAAGCGTTCGTGGGCGGCGAGGATCATGCCCAGGCATGCTGCTCCGCTCTCGTTGGACTCCATCTGGAGGACCCGGGGGGTCTGGACGCGCCGCCTCTTCGGCCTCGCTCCGATCTTGCTGGTCGGACCAGATGGGGCCGCGTCCGTGGTCGCGGAGCGATCGAGGTCGGAGGTGGCCGTCATCGGAACTCCAGCAGCTGCTCGAGGAGCGACTTACTCGACAGCACGATCTTGACACCGATCGGGGCGCCCGCCTCGAGGGCCGTGTCGGAGTGGACGACCACCAACACCTCGAGTGCGCTCGACGAGGTCGGGACGCCGACCAACTCGCCCAATGTCGACGCCGGAAGTGACTCCGAGGCAACCTCGGTGACCTTTCCGTCGGCCTGTTCGCCGTTGGCCAGCGTCAAGTAGACGTCCTGGCCGGGCTTGACCTCGGAGGCTGAACTTTCGGGGATTGGACAGAGGACCGTATTCCTTCCCCCCTCGGGCAGGATCGTGGCCACGGTCTCGCCGAGGGTGACTGCACCCCCGGCAGGCACCAGCACCTGCCAGATCTCGCCGGCGACGGGTGAGGCGATGTCCATGGGGCGTCCCGTGGCTGCATCCCCCTGGGCGATGACCTGATGCTCGGTGACGTGTGCACCGTTCTCGAGCAGCAAGGTGTTGACCGCGCCCGGTGCGGGGCTGACGGCCATGGCCAGGCCGGGGAGGTTGACCACTCGTCCGTCCGTTGTCACCGCCGAGATCCGTTCAGTACTGGCCGCATACAAGATGCCAGCCAGGATGACCAGGGCCGCACCGACCAGGGCGATCCACGTCATTCTCGAGGTCAGGGGAAGGAGCAGGTCGACCTGGGCAGGGACGTCGATCTGCTCGATCGCCTTGGCCCGGAACAGCGATTCCTCGGTGGTCGACGTCTCCTCGGGGGCCTGCTCGACCACGTCGAAGATGGCGTCGAGCAGCCCGGACTGGCGCTTACGTGGTTCTTCTTGGTTCAGACGGTCAGCCATGATTCTCCTGGGTCAGCCGCACCTGCGACCCGCAAGGGTAACCGGGCTCCGATGGGACCTCGTCTCCTCCGCCGGCAGCGGGGCATCGAGTTGTGTGGTGTTGTCAGTCGTCCATCAATTTCTGGGACAGATCGTCCCACAACCCACCCGGCTTAAACCGGGCCTTCTTCTGTCCGATGTTCCCGGTGTAGACGACTCGCTCCTCGATGCGGATAGCCAACTTTCGGTCGACCAGTGCATCGAGCACGACTGTCGCTGCGTCTTCGTCCAAGTGCATGTGTTCCGAGGTCTGCTCAATAGTAACTTCCCCCACCCGCAGCATCCACCGCAGACACGACCGCTCCTCGGTGGTGAGCTCCGTCCAGTCCATCACTCCGAACGCGGCACTGGATTCGGGTAGGAACTCGTCGCTTGTGTCAGGTGCCATCAGGTCCTGCCTATTCCGCTATCCGGCTTGAACCCGGGCGACGATGCTGCCGATCTGGGCCGACCATGGGTGCTCGGGAGAGGTGAGGGAGAAGAGTCCACCGGAAGCATTCTGGACGACTTCTTCCGATAAGGGGAGCATGCCCACCGTTTCGGCGCCGTAGGCGTCCGTCATCTGCTGGCGCAAGTCGTCGAGGTCGATTCCCGAAGGGATCTTGTTCAGGACCAAGAACAGGTTGGGGACATCAAGGCGGCGAGCGACGTCCACGGTGACGGCGGTGCCTTGGAAGTCCTGGCGGTCCGGCCGCAGCAGCAGCAGCACGATGTCGCTGATGGTGAAGGAGAGCAGCGTCTCCTCATTGAGTCCCGGATGCGTATCGATCAAGAGGTAGTCGAGGGCAAGATCCTTGGCCAGGTTGCGGAACCCGTCGTTCAGCGTCCCGACGTCGTACCCCTCGCGGAGCACCCGTGCGATATCGCCAGGCTTGATGCTCGATGGCACGAGCCACAGCTCACCACCGGTGGCTACCCCCATGTCCTGGGTGACTCGGTCCGTGATCTGGTGGGCGGCCTCGGCAATGGCCACCTTCCCCCACAAGAAGTCGTTCAGCGTGGGCTCTGGCGTGTCGTCGAAGCCGAAGATGACGTGGACTCCCGGGCTTTGGATGTCCGTGTCGATGATCGCCACCCGGGCGCCAGCGGCCGCCAACCGTGCGGCCACGTTGGCTGTCGTGTTGCTCTTTCCGGTACCACCTCGGAATGAGTGGATCGAAATCACCTGCGTCATGGCCATCCTCTTCGATGTTCAGGCGCGTGGAACCTGAGTTGTGGAGCGCGCGTAATGTTCCGTCGACCATATATCGGTACTACGCCCGGCTGTCCCGCCCCACTCCCCCAAATCTCCCAATCAGGGTCATCGAACGACTAGCGCTTGGCCATCCACTTCTTGGCGTGGGTGAGCCGGCGTTCCAACTGCATGGCGGTGGCATCGCCGATGCGTTGCAGTCCAGCGAGCCGATTGAGTTCGGCGTTCACCTGGGCGTGCGTCATGCCTGTCCAGCGGGCCAGATCTCGGGCCAGCGACGTGTTGGTTGCCCGCAGCCGGTTCTTCTGCTCCATCAACGTCTCCCCTTCCGCGGTGCTCGCTGTGGTCGATAGCGAGGCGCCCACCAGCAGGGGAGGGGCCGGGAGCTCCAGGAGCAAAGCCGGATCCGGATCGACATCCATCGGCTCGTCGAGATGGTCGTCGTCGTCGGGCATGACAGCATCGGTAGCCACGGCCGAGATCACGGCGAACAGCGACAACTGTTCGGCATCTTCGAAGTCGGACAGATCATCGAACCCGAGACCCTCGGCGTCGGCGAACGACAGACCGTTCTCGCCCCCCTGCTCCTTGCGCCGGAGGCTGTGGCGCCGGTCGGCGGCGATGTCGGATGCGGCAGATCGCAGGCGGACATCATCGGGGATGAACAGATGGGCCGATTGGCGGCCCAAACCGGGCTGCCATCGGACGAAGCGGCCGACCACTTGGCGGAAGAAGAGCTCAGTGGTCGTGGTGGTGGCGAAGACGCCCACCCGGAGCCGAGGGATATCCACGCCCTCGGACACCATCCGCACTGCTACCAGCCACGGATCGTCGGAAGTAGTGAAGTCCAGGATCTTCTGGGACGCAGCCGGGTCGTCTGAGGTGGCCACTACCGCCTTGGCCCGCAGTCGGCTGCGGATCAAAGTAGCAATGCCCTGGGCGTGCTCCTGGTCGGTGGCGATCACCAGACCGCCAGCTTCTCGATGATGCTCGCGGACCGAGGTGAGCCGGGCGTGGGCCCGAGCCAGGACGTCAGGAAGCCACTCACCGTCGAGGGACAGGGCGGCCCGTAGCCGCTGGTTGGCCCGAGACGCGTCGAGGGCGTCGTCGAAATCAGCGGCATAGACCGTCCCGTCAGGTGCCGACCACTCCATGTGGCCGTTGGTCCGGGGGAAGTAGATGGAGCGGACCACCCGGCGCTCGGCCAACGCCGGCCCGTACCCGTACTCGAAGTCGGGCTTGGCCTCGTCGAACTCGTAGTGGACGAAGGGAATCGAACAGGTGTCGGACCGGAACGGCGTGCCCGACAGCGCCAGGCGGTGTGCGGCGCCCTGGAACGCAGTCACCAGGGCGTCACCCCAGGCCCGGTCGTCCCCGGCGTGGTGAATCTCGTCGAGGATGACGAAGGCGCCATCCACCCGTCGGGAGAAGGCGTGCGGGGCAGAGGCCACCTGCTGATACGTGGTCACGATGCCGTGCATGTCGGAAGGGAACGCACCGTGCGAGGGCGCCCATCCGGCGTCGAGGTGCAGGTCGAGGGCGGCGGCCGCCCGGGCCCACTGGAACTTCAGATGCGCGGTGGGGACGACGACCACCAACTGGCCCGGGGAGCGGGCCAGGGAGCGACGAGCAGCGGCCAGGGCGAACGTGGTCTTGCCTGCTCCAGGTGTGGCCACGGCCAGGAAGTCGGGGCGTTCTGAGCGTTCGAGCTGATCGAGGGCGGCCAACTGCCAAGGCCGGAGTCTGATGGACCGGGCCATTCAGCTTCGAGCGGTCCCACGGGAGCCCCGGGTATGCCGCGCGTCGAAGCCGGTGGCAGGGTACGAGGTAGGTGGGCAGTTGGTCATGGAGCATCCGTCATGGAGAGTGGACTCACCGAGTCAATGATCGGCGGGGAGGGCGATCGTACCGACTGGCGGAATCGAACTGGGTGGACCCCGCTGGCCATAAGGCTTGCCCCGAGCGATCGGCCCCGGGCCACTCGGGCCACTCGGGCCACTCGGGCCACTCGGGCCACTCGGGCCACTCGGGCCACGACAGGGCCTGAGCGTATGAGCGGGACTCAGCCCATAGCGGCATCGATGCGCAGGATCGCCAGCTCGTCGAGCTCTTGGTCCTCGTCGACCTCGATCCGAACTCGGTGCAAGGTGGCGTCGAAGGAGTTGGGGGCGTCGTAGGGGCCGACGGGGACACCGCGGTCACAGCCGACATCGATACCCGAGTAGGCGACCCGGTCGCCAGCCAGCACGCCGATATGGCCGTGGCCGACCACGGACTGGTCGACGAGCATGCGCACCTCGGCGCTGCGGCCGGTCCGCCGAACGTCCGCCGTGAGCGTGGTCCGGCCGGGTGCGATGTCGAGTGGTTCCGACGACACCGACCAGGCTCCACCCCGGTGGCGGTAGAGGTGGTGCAGGCAGCCTCTGGCCACATAAAAGGTGAAGCCGGTCTGCGCATCGCCCTGAGCGAGCAGCACGCCGTTGGCGCCACCCGAGGCCACGGTCACCTCGGCATGGATCCGATAGGAACGCCCGGCCAGATCGGGAGCGCCGGCCTCGGCCAGGCGGGCCGTGCCTGGATACAGGATGCGGGTCAGGACGGCTTCTTCTTGCGGCGCCGACGGGCGAACGAGGGCGGACCGTTCATGCCGTTGATGCTGGCCCCGAGCGGCAGGGCGTTGTTCCGCTCGGCCTCGGCCCACCACAGTTCGATCATGGCGGCCAGCCGGTCGGGCTCCTGGTCAGCGAGGTCGTGGACCTCGTTCCAGTCCTCGTCGAGGTGGTAGAGCTCCCACTGGTCGGCGGCAAAGTCGGTGACGGCGGCGGCATCTCCGAACAGCGTCAGGATGGGTGCGAGTTCTGGCTCGTGATGGGTCACTGCCTTCCATCCCTTGTGCCAGATGGCCCGCTGGCCGTTCATCTCGAAGAACTGGGTGTGGCGGTTGGTCGGGCTGTCCACCGAGGCGAACGTGTAGCGCATCGACTCACCGGCCAGTGGCTCCTGGACCACGCCCTTGATCTGCTCGGGAACGTCCATGCCGACCAGGTCGAGCAGGGTGGGGACGAGGTCGACGGCATGGTGGAACTGCCGGCGGAACCCACCGGCGTCGGCGATCTCTCCTGGATAGCGCACGATGAGCGACGACCGGACGCCGCCGCCGTGGGTGTCCTGCTTCCAGCGCTTCAGCGGCGTGTTTGACGCCATCGACCAGCCGATGCCGTAGTTGTTGGCCCACCGAGGGCCACCGATGGTGTCCATGTTGGCCCGGATCTCCGCAATTTCGGCGGCCGGATCGGGGAAGCCAGTGGAGAAGAAGCGCATGGAGTCGAGCGAGCCGACCTCACCACCCTCTTGGCTGGCCCCGTTGTCGCTGAACAGCAGGAAGATGGTGTTGTCGAGGTCTCCGGTCTCGTCGAGCGTGGCGATGAGTCGGCCGATCTGCTCGTCGGTGTGATCGACCATGCCGGCATAGGTGGCCTGCAGCCTGACCATGGCCTCTTTGGCCTCGTCGTCATACTCGTCCCATCCCTTTACCCCCGGGTTCCGGGGCGGCAGTTCGGTACCGGGCTCGACCACGCCCATCTCGATCTGTCGGGCCAGCCGATCGGCGCGGGTTTGGTCCCAGCCCTTTTCGAACACCGGTACGTACTTGTCGATGTACTCGGTCGGGACGTGGTGGGGGAAGTGGGGGGCGCAGAAGGCGAGGTAGCAGAAAAAGGGACGATCCTGGTCGGCGTTGCGCAGCTCGTGGATCATCTCGATCCCCTTGTCGACCAGGTCGACGCTGAAGTGATAACCCTCGCGGTCCGGGGTTTCGATCCAGTGGTTGTCCTCGATCAGATCGGGCCGCCACTGGCTGGTGCCGCCATCCGGGGTGCCGTAGTAGCGGTCGAACCCGCGCTGGACCGGCCATTCGTCGTAGGGACCAGCCGCGGTGAACTGGGACATCGGAGTCAGGTGCCACTTGCCGAGGCCCATGGTGACGTACCCCTGCTCTTGGAGCATCTCGCCGATCAGGGCGGTGCTCTTCGGCACGCTGCCTTTGTATCCCGGGTAGCCCATCTGGAAGTTGGGGACCGCGCCCATGCCGGCGGTGTGGTGGTTCCGGCCGGTCAGCACGCACGCCCGTGTGGGCGAGCACACCGGGGTGACGTGGAAGTTGGTGTAGCGCACGCCTTCTGCAGCCAGCCGGTTGGCCGAGGGGGTGTCGATCTCGGAGCCAAAACATCCAAAGTCGGAGAACCCGAGGTCGTCGAGGAGGATCATGACGATGTTGGGCGAGTTCGGCGGGACCTCGGGAGGCGGAAAGTGCGGCGTCGACTCGGCAAAGGTGCGGCCGATGACTCCCTCGAACGAATGGTCGGTCATGACGGGGCTCCTGGCAATGCGTCTAGGCGAACTGGGCCGTGGAAGATGTCGCCGTTGAAGAAGATGACCACCCGGGCCGGGTAGGGGACATCGATGACCAGGTCATCGTGGACAGCCACCTGGCGGGTCGCCCAGCCTTCGGGCAGGACGCGGGGGGGACGGGAGTCGGCTGGCGCTCCGCCCATCTGGGCATCGACGGCCTGGGGGAGTAGGCACCACCCGTGGCCGACGTCGATCACCTCGATCGAACGCCCGGCGGCAAACAGCACGCGGTGCGTCTTGTAGACGGACAGGACCATGGCGCCGTCGAAGTTGGACTCGGTAGCGCCGGGCCGGGCTACCAGGCTGAAGGTCCGGCCTTCTACGGTCATCGACTCGACCGGCCCGTCCACCAATGCTCCAGGAGGCCGGAGGAAGACGGCGGCATCGTGCTGGCTGCGGCCAACTCCGGACTTCTTGAATCCGTCGGGTATCGACAACGACTCGTACTCCTCGGGAGTGATGGGTTCCGCCGACAACCACACGCCGTTGGTGGCCTCATCCATGAGTTCGCCGTAGTACTCGAGTCCGCCGAGCGTCCAGTTCTCGGTCCATGTCGGATCAGCACCCAGACTCTGTATGCGTTGCTCGGTACTCGACATATCGGTCTCCCTGGACGAACGGACGGATGAGTGCCCGTCGGCGGTGAGCCTAAGTAGTGACAGTAAATCTGTCAACAGTTCGCTATGGTGCCTGCTGGCTACCAACTGTCAGGTGTTATGTCTATAGTTTGGAAAGTTCGCCAGCATCGGCGAGTCGGGCGGTTGGCCAGGACGCGGCGTCGTCCCGAGAATCGCACCCACCGTGACAGCAGAAAGGCACTACTCCTGTGACCATCGAGAACGCTCCAGACGTGACGATCGATTACCCCCGAATCCAGGACGACGTGCGTGGCGTCCGTTACGGCGAAGTCCTCGCCATCTACCACCGTGACGGCCGGTTCGAGGCCGAGGTGTTCGGAACCCAGTTCTTGAACGACTGCCCCCAGGAACTGTGGGAGACCCTCGATGCCGAGAAGATCGCGGCCGACATGGGTGCCATCTTGGTGAAGTTGAACGGCCCTCGCTACTGGCTGCTCGACGGCATGGGGCAAAAGAACTACAGCCTCGAGCCGGTCATGCGCGACTTCAACGGGATCGAGATGCGCCGGATCGCCGTCGTCGACCTGGGAGAGTCCCCAGGCAACGCTCCTTACACCGAGAAGTACGTCAACCGCGAAGTTGTGTTCTTCTTCGATGCCGGTAAGCCCGTCTACGAGTTGGTGAACCCGGACGGTCTGGCCTATGTGCTGCAGGCCCGCTGCGTGGCGGTCGATCCCATGATGGATGAGGATGCGTTGATGACGCTGGGTGACCGCCTGGACATGCCCGAGGGCTGGACCTACCGAGTGCGGATCCTCGACGAAGAGTTGATCATCGACACCACCCAGTCAGTCGCCACCGTGCTCCAAGACGAGTTCGAGAACTCGTACACGCTGCCTCAGTAGCGGCTGGCGGCTACTGGTGTGCTGGACGGCGAAGCGGCAGCGGAGTTCTGTCGGTCCTGTCGGTCCTGTCGGTCCTGTCGGTTCCGTGGGGCCCGTGGGTCCCGTGGGGCCGACAGAACCTGACCGCTCTGCCTAGGGAGTAGGAACCGGCACGTAGGCCAGCTCGATGTGCCCCACGTCGACGTTCTTTACCGAGTCCGGTTTGAAGTACGACATGATCAGGCTGGAGTTGCTTCCTAACTCGGGGTGGCCAACGAACGCGTAGCAGAACCCCTTGGGTGTGGTGCTGCACCCGGGGAGCGTTCCGGTCAGGAACGGGTGCCAGGGCCCGGTCGGCGACTTGGACGAAAACACCGTGAACTCCCCGCCGATAGAAGTCTGTTCGATCAGACGGAGGCCGCTCGGATAGGAGGCCACCGTTATGTTGATCGGCTTCCACGGCTGAGTGCCGTCAGTCACGGCGGGCTGGGCCACGTAGTTGGCCGGATCGACCAGAGCTGTCGGATCGTCGGCGATCGAGGTGACCGAGACGCTGCCCGAAGCACAGGAGATGTAGAGCGCAGTGCAGGCCGACGTGAACAGCGTCACCTTGCCGTCGGCGACCACGGGTGACTGATAGGCACGACTGTCCGGCAACGGGGTTCCCTTGGGGGACGGAGGAAATACGTCGTAGGGCCCGAACTTGATTTTGCTCCCCCGGAGAGTGGTCACCATGAACCCCCAGCCTTCAACGGTGAAGTTGGTGCCCGAAGTGACGCATACATCGGTGTATGTCACGAACACGTTCGCCTGATTACTGAGCAGGGTGGCCCCGGTGGGCCACCGGGCGGCGTAGCTGGCGCCGTTGGCCTGGGTGCAGAGTCGCCCGCTGCCATCGGGCATATAGGCATCGGTCGGGGGTGGGATGAACTGCGAGGGCGCCGCTGACGACAAATTCGTCGCTGATGCGGGTTGGACGTCCTTGAGGGCGGTCGGGGTTCGCCCGACGGTATATCGGCCCTTGGCTGCAGTGCTCCCTCCGATAAATGCTTGGGTCCGAGTGGAGTCAGCCGAGAACGACGAGGTGTCCCCGAAGATCCACAGGTCGCGACCGTTGGGAAGGGCCACGCTGATACCGGCATCTCGTTGGAGCACGGTCCCAGTCGTCAACTCCTGGGTGGCGTTCACCGGCCCGAGGTAGACGATTCCGGGTGATCCACCGGACATGATCGTCGGCACGATCGTTGTGCTGGCAGGCGACGTGGCACTGGCCCCGTACTTGTTGGTGGCCAACACGGTGAAGGTGTACGCGGTGTCGTTGGTTAGACCGGTGACCGTACATGTCCGGGAAGTCGTTGTGCAGGTCTTACCGGCGACGGGCGAAGTCGGGTTCGCGCACAACGGTGACGATGCCGGACAGACCCCCCTCGTGCTCGATGTCACCTGGTAGGAGGTGACGGGGGCGCCGGGCGAGTAGATCGGTGCAGTCCAGCCGAGCGTGACGGTGGTATTGCCCGCCACGGGGTAGGGCACCCCAGGAGCCCACGGCACCCCGGCAAGGTACTTTGTCGTGGTCGGCTTGCTCATGCCGCCATCGCCGACCGACCGCACGCTGATCAGGTAGGACTGTCCGTTGGTGAGGCCGGTGAGAGTGCACTGGCTCTTGACGTGCGAGGAGCACTGGCTGTGCCCGGGGCTGGCCGTGACTGAGTACGAGGTGATGTCGGCATCGTCGTTCGGCGTGCCCCACAAGACGCCAGCAGTACCGTCACCCGGGAAGACGCCTACCGCCGTAGGGCGGAGCGGCGCTGTGGCGGGCTGTCCGCAGGCAGACACGCCCATGGCGACTACAAGGAGTGCAGCCACGGCCACCGAGGTGATGGGCGAGCGAAGGCGTGGGGGCCTCGATGGTGATTGATGCATCGGCGTGTCCCCCCTTGCGGCGTGGTGTCGGGTGCGGCGTGGCGTCGGGCTCTAAGGTCAGTGGTCGAAGGAAAATCCTACATCGGGCACTTCGCTTTAGGAAGGCAGGGGGAGCGATCAGACGATGAAATTCTGGGGGTAGGGGGATGTGGGTGACAACGTGCACAGCGGCCCTCACTACGGTTCGCTGCTCGCCATTTGGGCAGAGCCAATGGACCCCGAAGCCCAGATCGATGGATGCACCCGGACAACCACCCGGACAACCACCCGGACATCCACTGACCCAACCGGTCGGCCAAAGAGGCGAATACACCTATTGCCCCTCGAATAACGATCGGAGGCCCCATTCCGTTACACAACTGAAACCGTTGATATGAAGATGATAAACAACGGATAAGGGTGCTGGACACCGGTGGAATGTGGGTGTAAGACAGAGCCAGGCAAACACGTCAGTGCATCATCAAGCAGACGGCAGGAGACCGAAGTGGTGGATTTCAGGGGGACGGTGCAGGCAGCGCAGCGGGGGGACCAGGAAGCATTCGCCTGTCTCTGGCGTGAGTTCCAGCCCGGCCTGCTGCGTTACCTCCGGATGAAGGCCTCGCCGGTGGCAGAAGATCTGGCCGCCGACATCTGGTTGCGCATACTGCGGGCCCTCCCCACGTTCGAAGGTGACGAGTCGGGATTCAGGGGCTGGCTGTACACGACCGCTCGGAACCGCTTGACCGACTGGTATCGGAGCGGCGAGCGACGGACCGATGCGATCGAGCACGCCAACCTGATCGTCCTGCCCGCACCCAACAACGTCGAGGAGGAGGTGGCCGAGCACTCCTCGACCGACCAAGCCATCGCCCTGATTGGCGAGCTCCCGGCCGACCAGGCCGAGGCGGTCATGCTCCGAATCGTGGCTGGCATGGATGTGGCCCGGGTTGCCACCATCATGGGACGCACCCCTGGGTCGGTCCGCGTCCTCTGTCATCGAGGCCTGCGGCGTCTGGAGCAGCGGCTGGCTGCCACGGCACTCGAGGACACCGATCTGGTCGGGGCGTCGAAGTCTGCTCCTCGGATCTCCGGAGCGACCGTGCGTGTAGGCGAAGGGCAGCGGATCCTTGCTTGACGACCCGAGGATGGAGACAGCAGATCTATTGGGTCTGAGGCAGCCGAGCAACAACATCGTTGCCCTGCCCAATCTGGTGAGTGGGCAGTTGGCCGATCTCTTGGCCGCAGCGGCGGGCCCGGCCCAGGACCACGAACTCCGGGGCGAGCATGCCATCCGGACCGCGTTCGTGGTCAGTGCCAGCTCATGGTCGAATTCGAGGCGCCGATTCCGCCGGACGCCAGCGATTCTGGCCGTGAGCACGTTGGCCACCATGATGGTGGCCTCTACTGGACTCGCTGCCGCCTCGGAGCTACCAGGTTCTGCGGGTCGGGCGGTCCAAGGAATTCTCGGCACAGTCGGCGTGATCTCAGCGCCGCCTGCTGCAGCTCAGGCGACTCCAGCCGCCTCGAGCAGTACCCCGAGTTCTGGCAATGTTTCCACAGGGTCCAGTGGGGGCGGTGCGCAGCGGACAGCTGGCTTCGCCACGACGGCGAGTTCGTGTGCCTCGGGATCTGGGTCGTCGACTGAAACAGCCGCCGGAGTGGTGACGGCGTCGTGCACCAGGGCCACGAGTCACCACGGCTCGCACTCCGCTTTGTCGACGCTGTCCGAGTCGGGCGCATCGACTACTCGCAGTAAGTCATCCGGTAGGCACCGCGTCGATACCAGGGCCGCAGGTACTGGGTTGAACAATGGGCAGGGTGTAGCAACCACACCGACCACACCAACCACACCGACCACGATGCTTGGCGGAGGGACCAGTCGCGGTGGGAACCAGGGTTTCGGTGGCGGGACGGGAGGCACTTGTAGCACGGGTTCTGGGTCGGCTGGTGCAGCGGGCAGTCCCCCCGCGACGGATCCGGTGACCGTACCGACCGATACGAGTGTGGCCAGCGATCCCACGTCGACGACCGTTCCATCGACCACTCCATCGACAACCACCACGTCGACGACCACCCCGTCGACGGGCACCGCAGGGAGTGGCGGGGCGGATTCGACCACGGCTGGCTGTGTGGCCGGCGGCGGTAGGCACAGTAAGGGTGCCGGCGGTGGGGGAACGGCCACCGTTGCCACCATTCCCGCCTCCAGCACGCCGGTGGCCCCAGGGACGTCAGCGGCGGTAATCCCGTGACGCATAGCTGACTAGCGGGTGACCTGACTAGCGGGTGACCTGACCGGCCAGCGATTCCGTTGGTCAGCCCGCGCCTAGGAACGGTGCGTCGAAGGCGAATACCCCTCCATCGGCACCGACCAGCCAGTAGCCGCCATGGGCCAGATCTGCAGCCATGCCGACTACTGGTGCGGCCAGGGTGAGAGCGCCGGTCGACCCGGAGAACTTGGCGTCACCGAAGGCGAACACCCCGCCGTCGGATGCCACGAACCAGTAGCCCTGGCCATCGGCTGTTGCCGTAATGGCGTTGACGGGACGGCTGAGTCGGAGCGAGCCGGTGGACCCTGCGAAGGGTGCACCGAAGGCGAACACCCCACCATCGGAAGCCACCAGCCAGTATCCGCCGGTGACCACGTCCGAGGCGATGCCGACCACTGGAGCGTTGAGCCGGACCCCTCCCATCGACCCGGAGAACTTGGCGTTACCGAAGGCGAACACCCCTCCGTCGGAAGCCACCAGCCAGTAGCCGCCGCCATCCGATGTGGGAGCGAGTCCGACGACCGGGGCATTCAGCGGCATGGCGCCCATCGAACCGAAGAACCGGGCATCCCCGAACGAGAAGATTCCTCCGTCGCCAGCCACCAGCCAGTACCCCTTTGCATCCGGGGTGGGGACCAGGTGTTCGATGGGGGCGTTCAAGGTCAGGCCGAGTACCGACCCGAACGAACGGACGGCCCCGTGAGGTGAGACCCCGCCGTGGGCATTGACCAGCCAGTAGCCACTGCCGTCCGCGGCAGCGGCAATCCCGGTGATCGGAGGAGGTAGCCAGGCCGGTTCGATGGACACCGGAGAGATGAAGAGTCGACGGGTGCCGCCGCACGCATATGACGTGCACCCCGCCGACCATCCGGCGTAGGCCAGTTGCAGCCCTCCTCGGGCGTCTTGGAAGACCGTGCCTCCTCCTGGCCCAGCGACGGCACCGTACGAAGTCAGGAAGGGGCCAGACGATGGCTCACCGCAAGGCCCGAGCGGCCCAGCACACCCGACAACCGCCTGGCTGTAGGAGGCGCTGTTCCAGATACCGGTGGAGAACAAGAGGTAGTAGTTCCCTCCGGAATCGAAGATCTGCGGGTTCTCGATCGTGGTCTCGAACGGATAGCGCGCCGGGTTCTGGACCTGGAGCAGGCTGGGCTGTCCCACCAGTGTCATGCCGTCGGATCCGAGTGGTTGGGACCACAACCTGGCTGACTGCGTGGAGCCGCCGTCGTTGGTCTTCCACACCAAGTACGGCTGTCCCGTCGCCGGATCCACGTACGGGCTCGGGTCGATCGCCCCTCCGAGGTCGCCGTTGCACACCAGCGGTCCGCTGGAGCGGTCGGTAAAGGCGACGGTCGAGGGTGTAAGAACTGCATCGGTGGCCACCGATAGGCAGTTGGCCCCGGTATTGCCTTGATGGCCGGAGAGGGCGGCGGTATAGAACATGATCCACAGCCCCTGCCACACGTAGACGCCGGGGGCGTTCTGGGTGCCGCGTTCCTGCCACGCCGGTGGGTTGGGGAGGGCCGATGCGCCCGATGAACCGCCCGGGCAAAGTGCCCAACCGGTGTCCGTAGATCCGGTGGGATTGCACAGCGCCTGGATGTACCTAGCCTTGGTCGTGCCGGTGGTGAAGGCGTAGTACCTCGAGCCGTCCATGAGGACATCAGGGTCAGGGGAATCACCATCGAATGCCGGCACGGCGGAGGGCGCAATGGTGGCACCGGTGTACGGGTTGGCACCTACGGGGGCGGGATAGGCAATCACGTAAGCACCGAGCACGAGGCTGGCTACGCCTAGGCAGGTAGCAACCAGGGATGCCGCGCGCCGAGTAGCAGTCAAGAGGAGGTTCATTACGATGCTGTCCACGATCCGCCGAGGTGGGCTGGTAGACAAAACGGTAGCACCGGTAGCCATAGGGTCACCGGTAGCCACAGGGTTACTGGTAGCAGCAGCAAGATGGTCCGGAGTCCGGCTTCGGTAAGGGATCGAGCACGGTAGAACAACGAGGAGCACGACATGGCAGATCTGAACCCCCACGCGGTGGACCCGGCCGATGAGGGCCGTCACGAGCCCTCCGGCGATCCCCTGTGGAACGAGTCTCACTACCTCGACTTCGTGTCCCAAGACGGACAACTGGCCGGCTACGTCCGGATCGGGCTCTATCCGAATCTGGGGGTGACGTGGTGGACGACAGTGGTCGCCCGACCAGGACATCCGCTGGTGGCCTCGGTCGCCTACGACCTTCCGGGCACGCCCGCGCCTGGCCTCACGGTGCGCGGTGACGGCTGTTCCGTGGACGGGGTGATCGGCCTGCCGCTCGACTCCATGGTCATCGCCGGGACGGCCGCAGCTGTGGTCCACGATGACCCGGCCGACGTCTATCGGGGTGCGCCGGGTCGGCCTACCGATATCGAACTCGACCTGACATGGCGTACTGACGGCATCCCGTACCACTACGACGTGACTACCCGCTATGAGATCCCGTGCCTGGTGGGAGGAACCGTAACGGTGGGTGGCGAGGTTCTTGGTGTCGAAGGCCACGGCCAGCGCGACCACTCATGGGGCGTGCGTGACTGGTGGGCCTTCAGTTGGTGCTGGTTCGCCGGCAGGCTGGACGACGGCACTCGGATCCACGGGGCCGACATCCGGATTCCGGGCCAGCGGATCCCGTTCGGGTACGTCCAGCATCCTGACGGCTTGGTCGAGACCGTGACCGGCCTGGACGTGACCGAGGAACTTGGCCCGTTCGGTCTGGTGACGTCGGCCCGCGCTCGCATGGATCCGGTCGGACTCGATCTTGCCATCGAGCCGGTGGCGTTCGGGCCGCTGGTGCTGACGGCCACAGACGGACGCGTGAGCCGGTTCCCCCGGGCCATGGCGCGCTTTACCGCCTCAGACGGCCGCACCGGAACCGGGTGGATCGAGTGGAACCAGCCGGTACCTGCAGCCGCAGGGCAGTAGCCTCGCCCCGGTGCGCCTTTCTCATAAACCGTCACTCGATCGCTCGCACTACCCGTTCGTCCACTCGCTACGGACGAGGTTCGGCGAAACCGATGCGATGGGGATCATCCACCACGGGTCTTACCCCGAGTACCTCGAAGAGGCCCGGGTGGCCATGCTACGAGGGGCCGGGTATCCCTACGAAGCGGTCCGTTCCGGTCCCGACGGCGTCGATTTTGCTGTGCTGGAGCTCTACCTCCGCCATCGGCGGCCGCTCCGTTTCGACGATGACGTGCGGATCTACACCGTGGTGGGCCATCTGACCCGGACCACGTTCCAGATCGGCTACCTCCTCGAGGTGGAGGACGAAGCCCGAGCTACCGCGGTAACGGTCCACGGTGCGGTCGACCTAGAGGGGCGGCCGACACGGATGCCGCCCTTCGTGGCCCACTTGGTCGGTGCCACCCCTGAGGCTCCTGCTGCTGGCGCTTCCCCGGGGCCAGGAGTTCAGTAGCCGACGTGCGTGTCTCCTACGGACTGCCCACCCATCGGATCGACTGCGGAGAGGAGTTCCTCGCCCCAGGGGCCATCGGCGAGTTGGCCCGAGCGGCCGAAGACGCCGGCTTCGGGGCGGTATACGCCACCGACCACCCATTTCCCGGGGACGACTGGCTGGCCCATGGCGGCCACCACGCGCTTGATCCCTTGGTGGCGCTGGCGTTTGCGGCGGCGGCCACCACGACCGTGCTGGTCCACACCAACCTGTTCGTCCTCGCCTACCGCAACCCGTTCGTGGCCGCCAAGGGCATTGCCACGCTGGACGTACTGAGTGGTGGGCGGACCATCGTGGGGCTCGGTGCCGGCTATCTCGAACCCGAGTTCGACGCGCTCGGTGCCTCCTTCGACAACCGTAACGACCTCATGGACGAGGCGCTGGCCGCCATGGAGGCAGCCTGGACCGGCGAAAGCGTCACCTTCGACGGCTCCGGGTTCCGGGCACCGGGAAACACCATGCTGCCCCGTCCCCGACAGCGCCCCCGGCCCCCGTTGTGGATCGGCGGAAATAGCCGTCGGGCTGTCCGACGAGCGGTGGAGTCAGCCGACGGCTGGTGTCCCTTCCCCAATCCGGCCCGCTACGCCGACCGGACCCGGACGGCACCGCTCGAGTCGACGGCCGATCTGGCCGTCGCCCTCGAGTACGCGGCAGAGCATGGCGCAGCGGTGGGCCGGACCGAACCGCTCACGGTGTGCTTCATCCCCGAGGGGCTGTCCATGGGCGGGGCAGTCCCTGACGAGCAGCGGGTACTGGCGTCGATCCACGAGCTTGAGGCCATCGGGGTCACCTGGGTCAGCGTGGCCCTACCTGGCGATACCCGGCACGATCAACTGGAGGCCATCGATCACTTCGGCCGGTCGGTGCTGGCCGAGTTAGCGGACGTCTAGGAGCCGTTGACTTCCCCCGGACGGTCCCTGCACAGATTGCTCCACTCCGACATTGCCGCGGCGTGGGCTCTGATCGTGGCCGTCGCCATCGCCCTGGTGTGGGCCAACGGTCCATGGTCTGTGTCCTACGAGGCCACCTGGCTGCATCCGACCAGTGGTGGCGGCCAGGCGTTCCAGGACTTTGCCACGTTGCGCGACTGGGTCAACGGCGGGCTCATGGCTGTCTTCTTCCTCGTGGTCGGATTGGAGATCGGTCGCGAGCGCCGACACGGGGATCTGGCTGATGCCCGCACGGCGGCCGTCCCGGTAGCGGGCGCCCTCGGCGGCATGCTCGGGGCCGGGTTGGTGTACTCAGCAGTAGCCCACGGCGGCCCGGGTTCGTCCGGGTGGGGGATTCCTATGGCTACCGACATTGCCTTCGCCCTAGGGGCGCTGGCCCTGTTAGGGCGACGGGTCCCTTCCGGGCTGCGGGTGTTCCTGCTGACGTTGGCCGTGGCCGACGACATCGGCTCCGTGGTCGTGATGGCCGTCTTCTACTCGTCACGGTCCTATGTGCCAGCGTTGGCGGCGGCTTTGGCGGTGGTGATCGCCCTGATCGTCGTCCGGCGGGCCACACGTGCTCCGACAGTCGTGTTCTTGCTGGGTGGGGTGGTCCTGTGGGTCCTGCTGGCCGCCGGCGGCGTAGAGCCGGCACTGGCCGGTGTAGTGGCCGGGCTGTTGGTGCCAGGGCGGCGCGCGGCATCAGACCCGGTGTCCGTCGGGGCGTCAGACCCGGCATCGGACCCGGCATCAGGGGAGATTCCAGGTCGAACATCTGAGACGAGGCCCGCCCGCCTGGTCGATCCAGCGGAGCACCTCGAGCAGCGGGTGGCTCCGTGGTCGGCGTTCGTGGTCCTGCCGCTGTTCGCTCTAGCCAATGCCGGCATCACCTTCCATGCCGATCTCCTCGGCTCACCTGGCGCGGCCGCCGTGTTCGCCGGAGTAGGCCTGGCCCGGGTGATCGGCAAGATGGGTGGGATCACCCTGGCCTGCCTGTTGGTGGTCCAACTGGGATTTGGCCTGCTGCCCGGTGGGGTCCGGTGGCGCCACATCGTCGGTGGATCGGCGGTAGCCGGCATCGGCTTCACCGTCCCGCTGCTCATCGCCGAACTGGCCTTCTCCTCGAACCCACCGCTCGTGCCAGCCGCCGAACTCGGGCTATTCGCCGGATCGGCGTTGGCGTTCGCATTGGGGGCGGCCATCTTGTTCGGGTCCGGGCGCGTGGTGGGATCTGCTGGTAAGCCACAAGAGGCTGTCTCAAGGGATCGCGCCGCGGAAGACGGCCCAGAAGTAATCCCGTGGTGATCACCGTTGGCTGGCGGACCGTATGCTGCGGGTGGCTCACCTAGGGGCGAGCCGACCGAATCCCCCCCCAGCCGATGGGGGTCCAACTCCAGGAGCGAATCTGTGAGCATTGCCGTAGGCGACACCATCCCCGATATCAGGATCATGACGACCGGAGCCGACGGCCCCACCCACGTGCAGACGGCCGACGTGCTCGGCACGGGCAAGGTCGTGCTGTTCGCCGTGCCTGGTGCCTTCACTCCAACGTGCTCGGACTACCACCTGCCGAGCTATGTCATCCGCAAGAACGAGCTGGCAGCCAAGGGCGTGACCACGGTGGCCTGCATCTCGGTCAACGACCCCTTCGTCATGCACGCCTGGGGCGAGGCGCAGAACGTAGGTGACGCCGTGCTGATGCTGGCCGATGGCAACGGTGAGTTTGCCGCCGCCGTCGGCCTAGAGATGGACGGCAGCGGTTTTGGACTGAGCACGCGTTCACAGCGCTACGCCATGGTGATCGAAGACGGGGTGGTCACGGACTTGATGGTGGAGCCCGGTGCCGGTCTCACGGTCAGCGCCGCCGACCCGGTCCTCGAGATCCTGTAGCGGGGAGCAAACGTGGATCTGACCGATGCGCTCCGCTCGACGGGGGCGGTGCGCGAGTACACCGACGAGTCGGTCGACGATGCCACCATCTACCGCCTGTTGGAGACGGCCCGGTTCGCTCCCAACGGAGGAAACCGGCAGGCATGGCGGATCGTGGTCGTCAAGGATCCGGCTATCCGTGCGTCGATACGCGACATCTACCTGCCCGGTTGGTACGACTACCTGGCCCAGGTGGCGGCTGGGCTGACCCCGTGGGCGGTAGTGACCGACCGCTTGGTCGAGGCGGAGTCGATCGCCGCATCCGGGGAGATCGCTGCTGCTGCAGCTGCGGGGCCGGGCGGCTTCGCCGAACACTTCGACGAGGTCCCGGTGATGTTGGTACTGCTGGCTGACCTGTCCCGGCTGGCCACGGTCGATCGTGACAGCGACCACTACACCATGGTCGGGGGAGCCTCCATCTACCCGTTCGCCTGGAGCATCCTCTTGGCCGCCCGGGCCGAGGGGCTGGCCGGGGTGATGACGACGATGGTCGTGCGCAACGAGCCAGCCGTCAAGGACCTGCTCGGCATCCCCGACACCCATCTGGTGGCCGGAGTGCTCGCTCTCGGTCACCCGGTACACCAGCCGACCAAGCTGCGCCGGGGTGCCGTCGAGGAGTTCGCCACCGTGGACCGGTTCGACGGCCCTGGACTGGAGGGCGGATGAAGGTTCGCATCGGTGTCGGCATGGGAGTGCTCGACGGTGATCCTTCCCGACTGATGGAGGTGGTCGACGATATCGACGACCTGGGGTTCGACTCGATCTGGCTCCCCGAGGTCCTGACGGCACCGACCCTCGATCCGCTGACCGCCTTGGCCTACGCGGCTGCCCGCAATCCGCGGCTGAAGTTGGGTACGACGATGCTGCTTCCGGGACGCAACGTCGTCCAGGTGGCCAAGCAGCTGGCCACCCTCGACCAGTTGTCTCAAGGTCGCCTGCTGGTGACGTTCGTGCCCGGTCTGGCGCAACCTCCCGAGTCCAGGGCCATCGGTGTATCGGCCAAGGAGAAGGGTCCCTGGATGGAAGAGGCACTTCCGGTGCTGCGGCGGCTGTGGGCCGGAGAGTCGGTGGATCACCACGGGTCCATAGGCGAGTTCGAAGGGGTGACGCTGTCGCCTCTGCCAGCTCAGGAACCTCTGGAGTTCTGGACCGGGGGCATGGTGCCTGGCGCCCTGCGGCGATGCGGACAGTTCGCCGACGGGTGGCTGCCATCAGCGTGCACTCCAGCAGAGGCGGCGGCTGGCCGGGTCGTCATCGACGAGGCAGCGGCAGCCGTGGGTCGCTCCATCAGTCCCGAGCACTTCGGCGTCTCCCTTGCCTATGCCCCGGGCCCCCTGGATCCATCCATGATCGCTGCCCTTGGTCGGGCTCGCAAGGGCACCGACCCGACCACCGTGGTCCCCGCCGGCCTTGACGCCCTGCGTCGCTTCTTGGAGTCTTTCCTCGAGGTGGGTTTCTCCAAGTTCGTGGTGCGCCCGCTGGCTCGTCCCGAGTCGTGGCGCCACGAGCTCGAGGCGCTGGCCGCAGCCGTCGGGGATCTCCAGACATGAGTCGTAGTCGGCCTACGAAGTTCGGGTTCGTCGCCCACGATGATCCCGAGTTGGTGGCCCAGATGTCGATGGTGCAGGCGGGTGGATCTGGATGGATCAACATCGAACCGGTCATCGACGCCGAACACCAGCCACCGGAGCCTGGACCGTTCGCCTTCTTCGGGGGGTCGACTCATAAGGTACCGATGATCACGTGGATGCCTGGTCATGTACCGACCGGACGATCGCCCAAGCCGACCACCATCGGGTTGCAGCACGCCACCGGCCCCCGCCTGGCTTCGCGTCTGCGCGACCTGGGCCACCCGCTGGCGACCGGATGGAAGGTCACCCAGGACCACCCGAGGCGCGGCCTAGTGGCAGAGGTACCGGCTGATGCCGACAACCGCACGGTCATCGACTGGCTGCTGAACTCGGCCACCGTGGTGTGCCAAGTAGAGATGACCGGACGGTGGGAGGCCGCCGTGCACGCCGGCTTGAGCTAGCCCTGCCTCGACAGAGACCTTGCGGTTATGGTGATCTCGACGCATCCGGACGATCGAAAGGAATTTATCGATGATCAAGGAGTTTAAGGAATTTCTGCTGCGGGGGAACCTGCTCGACCTGGCGGTCGCCGTGGTCATCGGTGCGGCTTTTACGGCGGTGATCGCGTCGATGACAACCAACATCATCACACCGCTGATCAAGGCCATATTCGGAGGAAGCAGTCAGTTCGACACGCTCTCCTTCACCATCAACGGCTCGAACATCAACTACGGGTCGGTGCTGAACGCGCTACTCAATTTCGTGATCGTGGCCGCCGTGATCTTCTTCCTGGTCATCAAGCCGGTCAATGCGCTCATGGCACGCCTGGGTAGGACGCCGACCGAGGAGCCGGTGCGCGACTGTCCGGAGTGCCTGTCGAAGGTGTCCGATGCCGCCACCCGCTGTGCCTACTGCACCTCGGTGCTGACTCCTACCGCCGGCTGATCGTCGGCTCGGGAGCTGTCTAGGGCCACAGAACCGCCATCGGTGGCAACTGGTGTCTCTCCATCCACGTCGAACGAATCGATGGCTGGGTGGACATGGCCGGCCACGGTGCGCCATACCAGGGCGGTAGCTATCAGGGCCAGTGCGGTCAGGCATGAGGCCGTCACGAACGGGAGCCACGAGGCAACGGCGAAGGCGGCTCCGGCTAGGGCCGTCGAGAGGGCGGTCAGCGCCGTCTGGGTCGTGCCGAACATGCCCTGGATGCGCCCGACCTCCGATGGCTCGGACCCTTGGGTGAGGAGCGACTGCAGGGCGGGCATGGCGGCGGCAAACCCGAGTGCTTCGATGCCGCTCAAGACCATCAGCAGCGGAACGCCGTGGATGAAGGGGTAGGAAGCGCAGAACAGCGTGGCCACTCCCAAACCGCCGAGCACGAGCGCACGGCGGTCCATGTGATCGGCCAACCAGCCACTGGGTCGGGCCGCCAGAAGGAAGGGCACGGCAAACAGGGTCCATGAGACGCCGATCTGCCAGCCACTGGCACCCCGCGACAAGAGGAGCAACGTCCAACAGATGTCGTAGACGCCGCTAGCCATACCGAGGGCACCGGCGGCCACGATCCCCCCGATCATCGAACGGTTCCACCGCAATGGGGCCAGTGGCGCCACCACACCGTCAGCATCGGTCCGCGCATGGCGCAAGGCCAGCTCTGCGGGTGCTTCCACGATGCGGGCAGCCGGGATACAGGCCACCAGGACGACGACGCCGGACACCAGGAACATCAGCCACATATTGCGTACGCCCACGATGGCCCCAATCAGGGGGCCGACGGCCATACCAGCGAACTCGGCGCCGAAGATGGCGGCAAACGCCCGCCCCCGCCGCTCGACGGCCACGGCACCGGACACCATGGCCAGGGCGGCGACAGCCGAGGCCCCGGCCCCCAGCCCCTGAAACGAGCGGAGCACGATGGCGATGGCTGGGTTGATCGGGAGCAAAAATGCCAGAGTGGCCAGTGCGTAGACACCCAGGCCGATGAGGAGGACCGGCTTACGGCCGATACGGTCGGCCAGGCGTCCCATCGGGTACTGCGACAGCACGCCGGCGGCAAAGAAGGCGGCCATCACCAGCCCGGCCATGAAGACCGTCCCGCCCATGTCGCGGACGTAGACGGGAAGCATGGGGATGATCGATGTCGACCCGAACCACTGCAGGAAGACGGTGATGGTCAATGTGCGGATGAGCTTCACTGATGCATCAGATGGTGGGGCCAACGGAGTCCCCGGGCCGCGGCGGATCACGGGGTCACCCGGGTCAGCGCCTCGATAGCGGCACCGACGGAGTGGCGCAGGGATCCGGTCGGCGAGGCCAGTCCGAACAGGTCGCACAGCCACAAGCCGTCACACGCCATCCGGAGCATCGTGGCCTGGGCCGGGTCAAGGCCGTCATCGATCAGTCGGGCTTGCCACCCGTCGGCTGCCTGCTGGAGCGGGACCAAGAGGACTGGTTCCGCTGCGGCCGCGGCCAGCAAGGCAGCACCCAGGCGCTCCTGGCCGGGGGCCACCGGCTCGAGCGTGGCCCGCACGTAGGCCCGGGCGTACGCCCCAGGCAACGATGCCTCGGCGGTCCCGGCCTCCGGCAGGTAGGAGGCAATGTCCTCTTCGAACTCTTCGATGATCCGGTCCACCATGGCCGACACCAGGGAGTCCCGGGTGGGGAAGTGGTAGAGGACGCCGCCCTTGGACAGCCCGGCCTCGGCCGCCGCCGCCTCCAAGGTGAGGTGTCCAACCCCGTCGCGCAGCACTACGAGTTCGGCAGCCTCCAGGATCCGCTGCTTGGTGGGAATGCTGCGCGGTCCATCCTGTCCATCCTGGCTAGCCGGTGCCCGGTGACGCGTGGCTGACTTGGAGGCGGACGTGGAGGTAGAGGTGGAGGTGGAGTTGGAGGTAGAGGTAGAGGTGGAGTTGGGAGGGGATGCGGAGGTCACGGCATGACTATACCGTCTGGACGGTACAGTGATGCCCGCTTTGCTAGGCGAGAGTTCCGGTCAGTGCTGGCCAGACGGGGCCAACTGTGTAGGGACGGCGTGGCGATGTCAGTGGCGGCGGTTCCCCAGGTGCCAGTGGCCGCAGATGCTGCAGGTATAGGGATCGAGGTCGACGCCGTCTTCGAGGCGCACCTGAAGGGCGTAGCGGTTGGCCTCGTCGGCCGACCCGTACTGGCTTTTGGGCGCGCCATCGGCCCGCCAGTGCTCTCTGGTCCCACCCCCGGCATCGGGGTCCCGTGCTCTGCGGACGGGCTTGCGGCCCCGCCTGGCCTTGGCCATGCGCCTACTCCGTGTAGATCGGAGGCCGCTTCTCCTTGAAGGCGGCGGCGGCCTCGTTGAGGTTCCCGGTGAACCCGGCCAGCAGCTGGGTCCGATTCTCCATATCGACGGCGGTCTGGAGGCTTCCCACCTCGAGCGATCCCCACAGGGTGTCCTTGGTCAGCGTCAGCCCCAGCGGGCTCAGAGCGGACATCCCTTGCGCCATGGCCACGGCTCGGTCCAGCACCTCGTCGTCCTCCATCACCTGGGACACCAGGCCGATCCGCTCGGCCTCGACGGCATCGACCTTGCGCCCGGTGAGGATGATTTCGTTGGAGCGCGACGTGCCGATGGCCCGAGGGAGCAGCCAGCTGACGCCGAGCTCGCATCCAGTCAGGCCATTCGTGATTCCAGCTCCACAGAACACCGCCGAGCGCCCGGCCAGGCGGATATCGGCGCCCAGGGTCAGGCACATGCCACCGCCGTAGGCAGGGCCCTTGATGGCGGCGATCACCGGCTGGGGCATATTGCGCAGTGCGGGGACCACGCCGCCCATGAACTCCATGGCTCGTAGGCCCATCCGGTGTCGGCCGAGGTCTTCGATGCCCGGAGGCAGGCCAGCGAACTCGAGTTCGAGACCCGAGCAGAAGGCTCGTCCTGCGCCAGTGAGGACGACCACGCGGCAGTCGTTGTCCGCGGACACCTGGGCCAGAGCGGTGTAGAGATCGCCCACGAGGGCGAAGGACATGGAGTTCAGGCGGTCCGGGTTGTCAAGGGTGATGATGCGCACATGGTCGGCTGGAGTGGAGACGGAGACGAGTGACATGAGCACAGCCTGATCCACGTCGAGGGCGAGCGCCAGTCGTCACTGTCGCCGGTGTCGTCACTGTCGCCGGTGTGCCGATCGGCTACCTCATGAGGCATCATCTGCAGGTGCCCATCGAACCCTTCGCCGAGTTCGACCCCTATGGGGGCGAACCGGAACCCGTCACGCTGGTCGGCCGCCTCCTGGTGGCCACTCCGGCCATCGACGACCCCAACTTCTGGCGCCGGGTGATCTTGGTACTCGACCATGGAGCCCTGGGGGCTATGGGGGTGGTCATCGACCGCCCAGGCGGGGTCGAGGTCGACCAGTTGCTGCCCCGGTGGTACCCGGTGGCGACCGCCCCCGCCGAGTTGTTCACCGGTGGTCCAGTGGAGCGCGACTCGTTGATCGGCCTGGTGCGCCTTCGGTCGCGAGCTGACGGTGAAGCCGGTGCCCCCGGATGTCCTGCAGGTTGGAGGCAGTTGGTGGACGACGAGCGACCCATCGGTACTGTCGATCTCAGTGTGGACCCATCGGACTATGGGGGATCGATCGTGGGGGCCCGGCTCTTTTCGGGTCGCGCCGGATGGGACTCGGGTCAGCTCGAGGACGAGATCGATGAGGGCTCGTGGTACGTGGTGCCAGCAGAAGCCCGAGACCCCATCTCGGCCGACCCCGAAGGGCTGTGGCGTCGGGTACTGCGGCGCCAGGGCGGGGCGTTGGCCCTGGTATCCGGGTTCCCCGAGGATCCGGCCCGCAACTAGGGCAGCCAGGAAGTGCTCCGTCCTGCCGGTAGATGAGCGACGCAGCGACGCAGCGACGTGCTCAGGTGGGCAGGTGGAGTCCCTGGGGTCGACCATCGGGCTGGGCCACTGTGGTCTGGATCAGCTCGATGAGCGCACGGGTGGGTGCCGACGGCAGGCCCCGGCTGCGCTGGGCGACTCCCACCCGGCGGCGGGGGAGCCCGGCGACCGGCACCGGCCGGAACCGGTCCCGCAGAAACCCGGGTATGGCGGTGGCCGGCAGGATGGCCGGTCCGTACCCTTCGAAGGTGAGCGAGGCGATGAGGCGGAGTCCGTCGATTTCGGCGGCAGGCTGCAACATGATCCCGAGGGGTCGGGTAAGGGCGTCGAGCTCGTCGCGGAACGAGGTGCCTGGCAGCGGCAGCAGCAGCTCCAGATCGGCCAGGTCCTCGAGGCCGAGTGGGTGATCAGCCCCGGCCAGTGCGTGCCCCTCGGGCACCACCAGCATCAAGTCCTCCTCGAACAGCTTCCGGGTGACGAGGTCCCGCCCGCTGACCGGCAGGTGGAGGATGGCCAGATCGAGTTGCCCGTTGGCCAACTGCGGCTCGAGGCCGGTGGTGGTGCCCTCGACGATGACCATGCGCAGTTTCGGGTGGCGGTGCAAGACGGCGTCCATCAGGCGGGGCACGAGCCAGCGGGCCGTGGTGCCGATCATCCCCACCCGGACCGTTCCGGTCACCTCGTGCTTGCAGGCGGCTACATCGGACAGCAGGGCGTCGAGCTCGGACAGTATGCGGCGGGCCCGGGCCACCACTACCAGGCCCTCTTCGGTCAGTCGCCCGTCGGCCCGGTCGATCAACGGGGCGCCCAACTCCTTCTCCAAACGGGCCACATGGGCCGACACATTGGACTGGACGGTGCCGAGGTGTTCAGCTGCCGCCGAGAACGTCCCGTGGTCGCTGATGGCGGTGAGGGCTTGCAGGTGTCGGAGTTCCATCGCTTAAAACGATAGCAGATATCTAAACAAACTCATTGACTGATCGCTCGCGACTGTTATACAGTTAGTTCTGCGACCACAGGACTTAGGAATCCCCCTCCTTTCCTTGTTGAGTCAGTGCGAAGGGACCACCTCTCCCCCCCTGGTGGTCCCTTTGCCGCGTCATGGGGCAGGTGGCGGCGTCGCCTGAGGGGAAAGGCCAGTCATGCGAGGACCGGTCATGCGAGGACCGGTCATGCGAGAGCCAGTCATGTGAGGACCGGTCATGAAGTCGCGGACCGGATGTCGTTACCCGACCTGGGGCGGCCGGCAGTAGGTTGAGGGGATGACCGACGCCAGCGGAGCCGTCTTTGTCGACCTCGACCGCACCCTCATCGGTTCGGCCAGCGGACCGATCCTGCAAGCCGCCATGGTGGCCGAGGGAGTCCTGCCCTCTGGTCGCTCGATCCCTGGTGAGCGCTACCTCTACGGCTTCTACAACTCGTTCGGCGAGACTGCGCCCTTCATGGGCCTGGCCCGCGCCGCCGCCCGATTGATGAAGGGCCGATCCCCCGAAGCGGTCCGGCGTGCCGGTGCGGCATCGGTGGAGGCCTTGATCGACCTGGTTCAGCCCTGGGCCCTCGAGGTGCTCGGCGCCCACCGGGCCGAGGGGCGACTCCTGGTGCTGGCCACCACCTCGCCGTTCGACCTCATCTCACCGCTGGCCGAGGCACTCGACTTCGACGACGTGATCGCCACCCGCTACCAAGCCATCGACGGGGTCTACACGGGGCGCCTCGATGGCCGCTTTACCTGGGGCCTGGGCAAACGCGACGCGGCTCGAGAGTGGGCCGCGGCCCACTCGATCGATATGACTGACTGCCACGTCTACTCGGACAGTTTCTTCGACGTGCCCGTGCTCAGCGCTGTCGGTCACCCGCATCCCCTGAACGCCGATCCAAGGCTGGCGGCGGTGGCCCTGGTCAAGCGGTGGCCGCTCGAGCACTGGGACCGTCCGCCCGGCGTCCCCTCTGTGGTCGGACTCGAGCCCTACCACCTACTGCGCCCGTTCTTCCGCCCCGAGGCTTTCCCCTACGCCCGGTTCACGGTCGCCGGCGTCGAGCACGTCCCGGCCGAGGGCCCGGTCATCTTGGTGTCGAACCACCGGAGCTATTTCGATGTAGCCGCCCTGGGCATGGTGGCTGCCAAGATCGGTCGTCCCACCCGATTCATGGGCAAACAAGAGCTGTTCGATGCGCCAGTGGTCGGCCAGTTGGCCCGGGCGCTCGGGGGGATCCCTGTCGATCGCGACAGTGCACCGGGAGATTCCATGCGCATGGCCACGACCGCACTGCGGGCCGGCGAGGCGGTGTTCGTACTGCCTCAGGGCACCATCCCCCGTGGCGAGGCCTTCTTCGACCCGGTGCTGTTCGGCAAGACCGGGGCCGCCCGCCTGGCCGCCGATACCGGTGCGACGGTTATCCCTATAGCCGTGTGGGGAACCGAAATGGTGTGGCCCCGTTCGGCCAAGGTGCCGAACGTGACCGCCATCCAGCATCCGCCCCGGGTGATCGTGACCGTGGGGCCACCGGTCGCCATGGGGGGAACCGACATGGTGGCCGATACGGCCATGCTGATGGGCACCATCGCCGACATGCTGCCGGCTGAGGCCCGGGAGGTGCATGTGCCGACCGACGAGGAACTGGCCGCCACCCGACCTTCGGCGTGACCATCCGTCCGACCTCAGCGTCCCGTTCGGGTTCAGCGTCCCGTTCGGGTTCACCAACGCTGGGTGTCCGGGCCCAGGCTGCGGTGGCGTCCGCCGCCACGGTCAACCGTCTCTCCCGGGCCTTGGGCCGCGGCAGCGGCACGGTGGCCGGAGGCCGTATCGGTCTGATGGTCGACCCCAGTCTGTTGGCCGCCTTGACTGTCGGCCGGCACGTGGTGCTGGTCTCGGGGACCAACGGCAAGACCACCACCACGCGACTGCTGAGTGCCGCGCTGTCCGGCCTCGACGGCATGGGCACCGTAGTGAGCAACGAAACCGGGGCCAACATGCCCGCCGGTCATGTGGCCGCCCTGGCCGGAGCCCCTGATGCTTCGGTGGCCGTGCTTGAGGTCGATGAGGGCTACCTGGGGCGCCTGGTGGAGGAGACCTCGCCTGAGGTGATCGTGCTACTCAACCTGTCGAGGGATCAGCTCGATCGGATCGCCGAGGTGCGGATGCTGGTTGATCGGTGGCGCACCGCTCTTGGGGGACTCAGCCCGACGGGACTCCCATCGTTGCCCACTGGATCCTCGACCACTGGATCCTCGACCACTGGATCCTCGACCCCTCGAGCGGCAGGCGCTGTGGTGGTGGCCAACGCCGATGACCCGATGGTGGCCTATGCCGCCGCCACCGCACCCGAGGTGCGCTGGGTCGGGGCCGGCCAGGTGTGGCACGACGATGCCGTGGGGTGTCCGGCGTGCGGGGGACGGATCACTCATCCCGCTGGCGCCCACTGGCACTGCGACCAATGCGACTTCGCCCGGCCTGAGGTGGTGGCCGATGTGGTGGCCGACGAGTTGGTCCTCGCTGACGGGAGCCGCCATCCCATCCGCATCGCCCTCCCTGGCCAGTTCAACCGGGCCAACGCTGGCATGGTGGCCATCGCTGCGGTGGCGCTGCTGGAGTCTGCGGGGGTGCGTGCTGGTGATGGTGGGCCTGCGACCGTCGATCTGGTGCTGGATCGGCTGGCTTCGGTGACCGAGGTGGCGGGGCGGTTCTCCACCGTGGTGCACGCCGGTCATCCGGTGCGGCTGCTCTTGGCCAAGAACCCAGCCGGGTGGACGGCCATCTTCGACCTGTTGGAGGAGACGGGCGACACCTCGATGCCGGTAGTGCTGTCGGTCAACGCCCGCATCGCCGACGGCCTCGACACCAGTTGGCTGTGGGACGTCCCCTTTGAGCGGCTGATGGGCCGGCCGGTAGTGGCCACCGGCGACCGCCGCCTCGACCTGGCCGTGCGCCTCCGCTACGCCGACGTAGCTCACGACGTGGTGGACGGTCCGGTGGCCGCGCTCGATCACGCCGGGCGGGCCATGGAGCCGGGTGCCTCGATGGAGTTTCTCGGCAACTACACCGCCTTCGCTGACCTGAGGCGGGCGCTGTGAACCCGGTTGCAGGCCGACCTCTGGTCATCTGTGTCGTCTATCCCGACCTGCTCGGCACCTACGGCGACGGCGGCAATGGGGTGGTCCTGGCCAAGCGGGCCCAATGGCGGAGGATCGAGGTCGAACTCCTCTATGCCCCCTCGGACCGACCGCTGCCCAAAGCCGACATCTACACCATCGGCGGGGGAGAGGACGGGCCCCAGGTACGGGCCGCTACCACGCTGATCGAGGATGGCACCCTGGTCCGTCGTGTGGCCGAGGGTGCGGTGGTGCTCGGGGTGTGTGCAGGGTTTCAACTGATCGGGCGCTCCTTTCCGGACAGTGCCGATCGGGTCTGCGACGGGGTCGGACTGTTGGATCTCACCACCCGCAAGGGAACCGGCCGGCGGGCGGTGGGAGAGTTGGTGGCTACACCAACCGCCGATGCTCCCCGCACCATGCACGGGGCTGCCCTACCCCGGTTGACTGGCTTTGAGAATCACGGCGGGGTGAGCATCGTCGGCCCGGGATCTCGTCCGTTGGCGACAGTGGAGCGGGGGATCGGCAACGGTGGGGGAGACGGTAGCGAGGGTGCGTGGTCCGGCCGGGTGCTCGGCACCTATCTCCACGGCCCCGTACTGGCTCGCAATACAGCGCTGGCCGATCTGCTGCTCGGGTGGGCGCTGGCGCCCGAGGGGTCCGCCCTCGGCACGGTGACCGAGTTGGAGGGCCTGGACGACGACGAAGAGCTGGCTCTGCGGTCCGAGCGGCTCGAAGCGGTGGATGTGCAGGGTGGGCGCGGCTGGCGTTCGATGGTGAGACGGGTGCGCACTCGGCGCTAGTGGGTCACCAGCAACACGTGTGGCGTCACCGCCACAGGGAACTACCAGCAGGCATTCGTGGCAGTAGCGCCGGTTGGCTCTGTCCGCAGCGTGCGCACTGGGACTGCGCCTCATGTGTCCACATCTCATGGCGTGAAATCGTCGGTACTCGCGATTGCGGCATCAGACCTACTGCGACGAACGAGTCATGCTCGCTGGTCGAGGCCTCGGCCTAAGGCTCCGCTCACACCCGAGGCACGGGCTCCGGGGGCTTGTCGATGCCGAGCCCTGGCTCTTGCCCGAAGGCCGGCTCGGGGGTGAAGGACCATTGCGGGTCCTCGTCGGTCGGGCCGTGGCGAGCAAGCACCCACCCGCTGTAGGTCTTCCAGGAGTGATG
>Ga0194043_1000058_pt1 | contig 45178 bp, 49 predicted proteins | sample JunL4415m_MetaG_FD_161274 | JGI IMG/M metagenome (GOLD analysis project Ga0194043, IMG submission 161274) | Anoxic zone freshwater microbial communities from boreal shield lake in IISD Experimental Lakes Area, Ontario, Canada - Jun2016-L442-15m | ecosystem: Environmental > Aquatic > Freshwater >...
GTCGCGAGGGGAGCGTTCCATGGCAGACAGTTTCGCAGTTGGCTCGGGCACCCGGAAGGATCCGTGGGTGCTCAAGACGCCGCCGGGCAGCTCGGAGTACACCATGTACCGCGATGAGACCGCAGACCCGCCGGCGCTCGTATGTGTCGTCGGCAAGACTACTCTGGGCTATCAGCTGCGCGCGATAGAAGATCTGCACGTGTGGCTGAAGGAGTGCGGCGATTGGGTGCCCCTCGGCGCCGCCGACGAACAGAAGCCGGCCGCGCCGGGCACGGTTGAAGCATGGGGCCGCTCATCAGACAATCCAGTCGGCGGGTGGTATGGCCTGAAGAAGGGGCTTCGCGGCCGCTTTGGGATGTATATGCCGCCTTTGCTTGAGGCGCTCGGACTCGCGGAGTTGGAGCACAACCCGCGCAACAACCGGATGCGGGCGATCTAGCGACCGGCGTGCGCCATCCAACAGGCGCTTCCGGCCCGGATGCATCGAGACGCAGGAGGAACTGGTGACCGGACCGATCCTCATTGAGGTCTTCCTGGCTGCCCTTGCTATTGCGGTGAACCCGCCCGCGGTAATCGCAGCAATCCTCCTCGTCGCGTCCTCGCGGGGCAAGGGGCTCGCCTTTGGCGGTGGCTGGGTATTTGGGCTTTTCCTCGTCGGATCGATTCTCATGGTCGCGGGCGACGCTGTCGGTCAATCCGGCGGGTCATACGTGCCAATGCTCGCGCTCAAGGTCGCACTCGGCATCACGTTGCTTGTGCTGGCTGGTATGAAGTGGCGCAGCCATCGCACGTCCGGCGAAAAGGAGTTACCGGGCTGGATGAGTCGACTCTACGACCTCTCGGCCCCGCGTGCTTTCCTGGCGGCGGCCATGTATGCGGCGCTCAATCCCAAGACGATCGCGTTCAACGCCGCCGGCGTCGTGACAATCCTCGGCGCCTCTCTTGCGGTGAAGATGGAGTGGGCCACGCTAGTCGCGTTTGTCCTACTTGCGAGCCTGAGCGTCACGGTCCCCGTCGCCTTCTCCTTGTTGGCCCCGCGCCGCTCCGCCGCTCTTCTCGCCCTTGCACAGCGCTGGCTCGCCGACAACAGCGCGGTGGTCGCGGCGGTGGTCCTCCTGGTTCTCGGATTGATGGTTCTGTACTCCGGCGTCGAGGGCTTGGCGCAGATCTATCGGCCGGCGTAGAGCATCGCATCGACCTATCGAGCGGACAGTGCGAGGTAAACTGGGGTAGAGAGGTGGAGTCCTTCCGCACATATCTAGCACGTTCTACAGAGGGAGAGCCGTGAAACTCCGTATGCTTTTGGAGCATGTCGAAGAAGCTGAAAGCGCTGGCGATCTCAACGGCGAGAGTCCCGTATTTGCGGTTGTGCGCAACACGACCGTTGCGCTGGACTCGCGCGACGCATGGCACGCGATTTCAATTGTGGATGTCAGATTCGATCCCAAGAACGACTGTGTGGCATTGATCGCCAACGAGTCGCCGGATGCGAGGGATATCAGCGTGGCGTCTTTGCGAACACGGGTCTTGGCATTTCCCAATAGGGCCACTGAGAGCACAGTTCTCGCCGGCACATCTTCCACGCTCGATGACATCGCGAGCGCTCCCCCTAGCGCTCGGGTCGTTGAGGCGTACGGGGATGAGCACGGCCTAGGCTTGATGCTGTGGTTCACAGGGTACGAGGAGTGGCTGAAGTCGCAGAGGTAGTACGACGCGTATGGCAAGCGTTCGCGCTGACAGCTGCTTTGGGAGGCATTCATGTCGGACAGCGGAAGAGCTGGGATGAACTCACGTAAGGTCAAGCCCACTGCTCTGCTCGGCTTTGCGATAGGCCTGGGCTATACGGTCCTGTTCCTGGTCCTCGAGAAGTTCCTCGGCCCGTCGTACTCCGATATCGGCAAGACCGCCGACTCGGTCCTGCGCGGGATTGTCGTCCCACTGGCTATCAGCACCTTTGTCACGGCTGGCCTGACGTCGTGGCTCGGCTGGTGGCGACCGGTTCTTCGTGAGAAGCCGCTGGGAGTCAAATGGATGTGGGCGATTCCCGTGGTGCTCGGCGTGGTCGTGCTGATCGGCATCGACTGGGCACAGATCTCAGCCGTCGGAGCACCCTACCTCTTGTGGCTGGCCGTTGGAACGCTGCTTGTGGGCTTCAACGAGGAGATTGTGTATCGCGGCTTGGCCCTGGTCGCGTTCCGCGGGGCGTACAAGGAGGTGTACGTATGGCTCCTGACCTCCGTGCTCTTTGGGTTGCTGCACGGTGCGAACGTCTTTCTCGGTCAGGCGCTCGTCCCGACGATCCAGCAGATGGTATTCGCCTTCGTTCTAGGCGGCGTGTTCTACGTGGTTCGACGTGTCACAGGCGTCCTCGCTATCCCGATGATCCTGCATGCTCTCTGGGACTTCGGTTCGTTCTCGTGGGCAGGCGCTTTTGCTGTAGCGAAGGTTGGCCCAGCCGCTCTCGCGGGTGCCAACTGGTCGGGACTGCTTATGGCGGTTCGTCTTCCGCTGCAGTTCGCTCTCATCGTCCTGTGTCTGCTTGCCGCGAAGAGAGTCTTCTCGACACCGGCCGAGATGGCTGATCAGGACTTGTGACATTGACCAGCGTGGGTGCCTAGCAGATGCCCCCCAGGCGAGCCACTCTCATCCCCAGGCGCTCATCGAGGAGCGGCGCGGTCTTGCGGCTCTTGAATGCGAGCAGTCATATCTCGGGTAGCATCCTCTACGACGTCGAAGGATTACCGAGAGCGCGTTTACGGTCACTTCGCGCATCCTTCGGGCGAGACGCAAAACGATGCAAGAAGATGGTGCTCGTATGCCAGGAGCAACAGCCTGTGGTCTCCGTGGCATTCTGGCCTGAAGGCGGTGACGAGATGAGCATCCGGTGGACATGAGCCTGGTCAACTTGTTCGGCGTCACGGTCGTCGCGTTCGCGGTGCCGTTCGTTCTCGGCTTCTTCCCCCGTTTCCGGATTCCGGCTGTCGTCGTGGAGCTGATGGTCGGGATGATTGTTGGTCCGCAGGTTCTCGGATGGATCAAGCCGGGGCCGGTTGTCAGCGTGATGAGTTCGCTCGGCGTGGCATTCCTGCTCTTCCTAGCGGGTCTTGAGCTCGATCTTGATGCACTGCGGGGCCTACCATTCAGGCTCGGAGCCCTCGGTATGGCGCTTTCCATCGCGATTGCCCTCGCCGTCACGACACTCGCGGGGGCCGCGGGGCTGATCCTGTCGCCACTGCTCGTGACCATCGCGCTGTGCGCGACATCGGTGGGCATAGTCATCCCGGTACTGCGTGACACTGGTCACCTATCGACGCCGATAGGGCTGTTCACAGTTGCGGGTGGGTCGGTCGCGGAGATCACCACGATCGCACTCCTCGGTGTCTTCTTCGCCGGACCCAAGGCCTCCGCGGGTCTGGAGGCACTGCTGCTCGCGGCCATTGCCGTTGGGGCGGTCGTCCTGGTACTCGGCCTTCGACATGTCTCTCGGTGGACGCCCGGACGACGGATCCTTGACCGGCTCGACGACACTTCAGCGCAGGTGAGAGTTCGATTCGCGGTGATGCTTCTTATGGGGGCGGCCGTGGTTGCTGTGGGCTCTGGTTTCGAAGCGATACTCGGGACATTCCTTGCAGGAGTCGTCTTTGGCATCGTCATGAAGGGCGACCGTTTCGAGCACGGACTGCGCACCAAGCTCGAGGCCATCGGATTCGGGTTCTTCGTGCCGTGCTTCTTTATCACGAGCGGACTTCGATTCGATTTCGCCGGGCTGGCCTCCATCAACGAGTGGGCGCGCATCGCCTTCTTTCTTCTGGTCCTGTTACTGGCGCGAGGGTTGCCAGCGCTCCTCTATCGTCACCATCTCACCGGCCGAGAGGTGGCGGCAGCCGGTCTGCTGCAGGCGACCAATCTGTCCTTCATCGTGGTTGCGGTTTCGGTCGGGCGCGAACTAGGGCGACTGCGAGACGTCAACGCGTCGGCGCTCATCGTTGCCGGTCTGCTTTCTGCGGCCATCTTCCCCGCCGTGGCTCAACGTCTGCTGGGCGGAACGGCCGATGGAGTCGTGGAGGAGGGGGTGCCATCGGCGTGACTCTCGCGCCCCTCCGGGGATGGAACTTGACGAACTCATCGCGCAATCCGCCGCATGACTAAGCCGACAATCACGATGCGCTCGCTTTGGTCTTGCCACATTCGGCAAACGCATGAGCGGACGGCGTCGAGGTAGACTTGGACACAGGGCTCGGCGGGGGCCTATGCGCTCCACTAGGCCCAGCCGCAGATGTGTATGTTGTCCGCCTTAGTTCCCTGCCGTGAGTGATTCCGACTGCAAGCCTGGAGGGCAGTTGAACCGTCGAGTGACTATCAGTCGGGCCGTATTCTGGGCAGCTACGGCAGCCGCGGCTGCCTACTGGGTGCTGTTGAGCCGGCGAGTTGAGCAGACGCTGTGGGACCTTATCGCTTGGCTTGCATTCGTCTCGGACTCTGTAGCAAGACTGGTCCCCGCCATCGGCGCGACGCTCGCGACGGGGTTCATCGCCGTTACCTACGCATTTCTCCCTCTGCTCTTTACACTCGGCCTCAGGCTGATGCGCGTGCAGGTCGACCGACGTACCTGGGCGATACCGGCAACAGGTGGACTGCAGTCGGCGCGGCTCTTGAGCCCGACGCCTACGACCCACAGCCGGTGAACTCTAGCCGATAGGTGGTGCGCATGATGACCAATCGCTCAAGTGCCGGTTCCATCGACGAATACATCTCCGAGTTTCCTTCCGAGACTCAGAGGGTGCTGCAGCAGCTGAGAGGGTTGATTTCGGCGACTGCACCCACTGCAACTGAGACAATCAGCTACGCGATTCCGACGTTTGACCTGAACGGACGTCACCTGGTGCACTTCGCCGGCTATGAGCGGCATGTGGGCTTCTATCCAACGGGGATCGGGATCCGGGCGTTCAAGACTGAACTGGCTCCCTACAAGAGCGCGAAGGGCTCGGTTCAGTTCCCTCTCGATCAGCCGCTGCCAACGGAGCTCATCCGTAGGATGGTCGAGTTCAGGCTCGAGTCAAACCTTTGCGAACACCCAAAGTAGGGAGCGAGACTCGTGGGTGCGGTATTGATGATCTTGCTGACCATCGCGGTTCTGGCCGCAGCGGTAGCCGACTCGCGTAACAGGGTGCGGCGTGACGTCCTCGTGGACAACGCCACACTGCGTTCGTGGTACGAGGCCCGCTACGCACGTCGGGGGATGGAGTTCAATCGCGCGAACTTGGAACGCGCCCTGAGGCGAGCGCACGGAATGAAGCGCTGGGGGCCCGTCGCATTGAGCGCAGGGACCTTGGCGGCGGCGCTAATCCTGGCATTCATCGCGGCGAGCACCGTGACAGGAATCGAATCCGTCTGGCGCTCTCCGATGCGAGTTCTTGAGCTTGTTCCGGGCGAAGTGTTCGTGCAAGTCGCGATTGTTCTTGCGCTAATCCCCATTCTGGTCGTTGAGGGCATCCTTGCAGCGCTCTTCATGGCGGAGCTGGACATCGGCAGATTGGAGCGCCTTCTAGAGTCGCTTCGTTAGTATGGTGCTAGGTCTGACGCGCCCCGCTCTGAGAGGAAGGTAGGATTCGTCACCTATGACAGCCGATTTCGTTCAGGCAATCCAGAAAGTCCGCGACAGCGTCGTCGCGATCCTCTGCATTCACGTAGTTCCTTCCGAGATAGCCGATGAGGGGGAGGGGCCTCTCGGGCGATTCAACTGCTCGTTTGGCAGCGGCTTTTGCGTCACTGCGGATCGCTATCTTGTAACCGCGCACCACGTCTTGAACGGTGGCAAGCCTCGCGACCCCAAGGATCGCTACTACGCCCTCACGGTTCCCGGCAACGGAGCTCCTGCGTATCACTTTCCCATCACGGCTTTCCCGATTGAGCGGCCGGGACTCGATTTGGCGGTCTTGGAGATTGGCCCCTGCCCGACACCTGATATCCATCTGCCGGCGCTGCCAGTGTCGTTTCAGCCCTTTCCCGACGGGACGCCCGTCGTCACTGTTGGCTACCCGTCGCCCGAGATCGCCAGCATCGAAGTGGACCCCCAGCTGAACTATTTAGGCGGGCAGTTCTTCTTGAAGAGCCATGCCAACGAAGGTATTGTGGCCGCTCAGTACGACTTGGACGACCAGCGGATGTATGAGCTCAACGTCGGATGGCACCACGGTGAAAGCGGCGGTCCGATCGCGTCGGCCGGCTCCTCGCCGGTCGCTTTCTCACTCATGCAGCACTACCGGAACGTGAACTCACCGCATGGAGTTGTTGCGGGACCGCATAGGGGTTTCGCACTGGGCTGTGTGGCGGATGAGCTCGCTGCGCTGGGCGTAGCTGAAGGGCAGTAACTTCAGTCCGGAGCGGCACCAATCGCGCACAACGCCCCCTCGGTAGACCCTCCGTACGCCGAGTGTTCTACAATCTTGCTTATTGCTGTCGACTCTAGAGGAGCTACTCATGGCAACCGCCTCAGCCCGTCACATTCTGGTCCCCTCCGCCGAGCAGGCCGAGCAGATCAAGACACAGATCGCCGAGGGTGCCGACTTCGCCGATATGGCACGCCAGCATTCCACCTGTCCTTCTGGCCGTAGCGGCGGCGACCTCGGCGAGTTCAGCCCCGGTCAGATGGTCAAGGAGTTCAACGACGTCTGCTTCACCGACGAGGTCGGCGTTGTCCACGGCCCGGTGCAGACCCAGTTCGGCTACCACCTCATCGAGGTCACCAAGCGTACCGATTAGAATCGCCTGCACCACAATCCATCCTCTACTCCAGGGAGCATGCATGCTCTACAACAGGACCGTGCTCGACAACGGCATCACGGTGGTCTCAGAACCTATGGATTCCGTCCGCTCTATCACACTCGGCGTCTGGTTCGCTGTGGGAAGTCGGGACGAGGCGCCACACGAGGCTGGCCTTTCGCATTTCATGGAGCACATGATGTTCAAGGGCACGCCTACGCGCACGGCCAAGGACATCTCCGAGGAGTTTGACCGCATGGGCGCCGAGCTCAACGCCGGCACCTCCAAGGAATACACGATGTACTACGCGCGATTCCTCGACGAGCACCTGCCCAAAGCGTTTGAGCTTCTCGGCGACATGGTCGTCAACTCGTCGTGTGCCGATGAGGAATGCGAGCGCGAGCGCAAGGTAGTCATCGAGGAAATCGGCCGCATGGAGGACAACCCCGAGGATCTGGTGGGCGAGATCTTCGAGGCCGCTCTCTGGCCGACCCACCCCATCGGCCTACCAATCATCGGCACTCGCGACACCGTGGGCACCTTTGGACACGCCGAGGCGGTAGAGTTTCGTCGCAAGCACTTCATCACCGGCAACGTAGTGGTCGCTGCTGCGGGAAACGTCAATCACGAGGAGCTCGTGGCTCTCGCCGAGACCTGCCTGGCCGATCTTCCGACCGGCGCTCGGACCAGCCGGACGCTCGGTTCGCCGTCTGAGCAGAATGCGGTCGCGTGTGTCGAGCGCGACACGGAACAGGCGCACATCCTTTTGGGTGTACTCACGATGGACTCGCGCGATCCAGACCGCTTCCCGCTTCAACTCATGAGCGACGTGCTAGGCGGCGGAATGTCGTCTCGGCTGTTTCAGAAGATCCGCGAGCAGCGCGGTCTTGCCTACGCCGTACAGACGTTCCCGTCCCTGCACCAGGACACGGGCGAGTTTTGCGTCTACGTTGGGACGAACCCCGAGAACACCGAGCTTGTGTTGGGGCTCATCAAGGAGGAGTTCGCGGATATCGCGACCAACGGGGTCACGTCCGAAGAGCTCGCTAGAGCCAAGGAGTCCGCCTCTGGTCATCTGGTCCTCTCGACTGAGGCGACGCGCACTCGAATGGTGCGAATGGGGCGCGCCGAGGCCTGCGACACTGAGGTCTTGTCGGCAGAGGACGTTATCGAGCGGCTCAACGCGGTGTCAATGGATGACGTGAAGCGCGTGGCGCAACGAGTCCTGTCCGCGCCGAGCACGCTTGCAATCGTCGGCCCGTTCGATGAGGCGCAGGTGGCTGCGTTCGCCTCGCAGGGATCGCTGCTCGCCGAGGAGAACCCGGCATGATCCGAGTTCTGGTTGCCGGAGCTGCCGGCAGGATGGGGCGAGAGGTCGTGCGCGCGGTGAGCGCCGCCCACGGCATGGAGGTGGTGGCTGCGGTCGACCCGGGAGCGGTGGGTGTGAGTGTGGATACCGGCACCGCCGCCACGCTTCTCTGTCGAGCCGGGCTGACGGAGGCAATTGACGAGTGCCACCCCGATGTCATGGTCGACTTCACGCATCCGACTGTGGTGGAAGCCAATCTGCGGGTCGCCTTGGCTCGCGGTGTCGATTGCGTCGTGGGCACGACGGGGCTTTCGGAGCACAAGCTGCTGGAGCTTTCCGCTCTGGCCTCGGGAGACACAGCCCTCTTCTTCGCACCGAACTTCGCGATTGGCGCCGTTCTGATGATGGATTTCGCCGCTCGCGCCGCTAAGTTCATGCCGCATGTCGAAATCATCGAGCTTCATCATGACCAGAAGGCTGATGCTCCCAGCGGGACTGCGCTGCGCACCGCGCAGCTTGTGGCTGCGGCGCGCTCCTCGGCGCCCCAAACGCCCGGGCGTGATACCGAGCTGGCCGGCCTTGAGGGGGCCCGCGGTGCGGTGGTCGATGGCGTGCACGTTCACTCGATTCGACTTCCCGGACTAGTCGCGCACCAGGAGGTGCTCTTTGGCGGTCAGGGGCAGACGCTGTCGATCCGCCACGACACCATCGACCGCACGAGCTTCATGCCCGGCGTCGTACTCGCGGTGCGCGAGGTTAAGTCGCGCCGCGGTCTCCTCATCGGCCTCGATAAGCTGATGGGGGAGTAGCGCGTGTCACCAACTGAGCCGCTTCCTATCGTCACTGCCCGCAAGCCGATTGTCGTCATGAAGTTCGGCGGCACCTCAGTTGCCGATGAGTCCGGCCGAGCCGCGCTCGCTCAGCGCGTTCGGCAAGCCGTGGATGCTGGTAGGGCGCCGGTCGTGGTGGTCTCGGCAATGGGCCGACATGGCGCACCCTACGCGACTGACACGCTATTGGGACTGGTTGCTGAGCTGCCCTCGGACGAGCGCGAGGCGGATCTGCTCGCAAGCGTGGGCGAGATCATCTCGGCGGTTGTGGTGGCGCACGAGCTTCGCGCAGCTGGCCTGGATGCGATGGCGTTTTCGGGACCCGAGGCCGGTATCGTCACCGACGGCGTTGCAGGCAATTCGTCGGTAGTGGAGGTCTATCCTGGAGGTCTTCTCGATGCGATTGACGCCGGTCGCATCCCGGTCGTCGCAGGATTCCAGGGCATGTCGGCTGATGGACGCACGACTACCTTGGGCCGCGGGGGCAGCGATACCTCGGCTTGCGCGTTGGGCGTAGCGCTTTCGGCCGAGGAGGTTGAGATATACACCGATGTCGACGGCGTGATGACGGCAGACCCGCGCACATGCGACGGCGCTGCGGTGATCAACGTAGTCGGGGCCGACGAGCTCTTTCAGATGGCCAGGGCAGGAAGCCGGGTCGTGCACACAGCAGCGGCAGAGCTCGCACTGAACAGCGGAATCGCGGTGCGCGTCCGGTCGACGTTTTCCGACCACAACGGGACGCTCGTGACCGACATCGCTGGCTACCGGCCTGATTCGGTTGCGACGGCCGTCAGTCATACGATTGGTGTTGCTCGGATACGGGTGCGACTGTTCGCTCCTGAAGGCACGCGTCAGCACATGGTGACCCAGACGCGCATCTACCGCCTGATGGCAGATGCTCGCGTTTCTCTCGACATGTTCACACCCATCGGGGACGAGTTGGTGTTCACGGTGCAGGACGCCGATCTGCTGCTGGCTACTGCAGTTCTCGATCGCATAGGCCTCCCTCATGACGCGCGAACTGGGCTTGCCAAGGTCACGCTGGTCGGGGCGGGGATGCACGGCGTCCCGGGAGTCATGGCGCGGATGGCGGAGTTTCTCTCGGCGGCGGGAGTGGATGTGTATCAAACGGCGGACTCGAATACGACCATTTCGGTGCTGGTTGCGGTCGACCAGACGCAAGTTGCCGTGCGCGCGCTGCACGAGGGCTTTCAGCTTGGCGCCTACCGCGTGTAGAGGTTCGCGACTCTGCTTGCCGCTCGGCCTCGAGCGCTGGCCTTTGTGGGCGCCTGTCAGTGCGGTGTGACACAATGGGAGAGTCGATAACACGTCGGCCCCGTTTGTGGGGAGCCGTTCACGAGGGGAAACACCGCAATGAGTACGCCGCGATTCGGCCGCATGATTACGGCCATGGTCACTCCATTCACTCCAGAACTTGAGCTTGATTTGCCCCGCGCTGCCGAGTTGGCGATCAAGCTCGTGGAGGACGGGAGCGACGCACTCGTAGTGTGCGGAACGACAGGCGAGTCGCCGACGGTGTTTTACCCCCAGAAGATTGAGCTCTTCAAGGCCGTCATAGAGGCCGTCGATGGTCGCGTGCCGATCATTGCCAATGCGGGTGACAACTGCACAGCGGATTCGGTCGCTTTTGCGCGCGAGGTTTCACGCCTCGGCGTGTCCGGGATCATGGCCGTCGTTCCTTACTACAACAAGCCGCCACAGGAGGGTCTGTACCTGCACTTTCGGTCGATCGCCGAGGCCGTTGATCTGCCCGTGATCCTCTACAACATCCCCGGTCGATGCGTGATCAACCTCGAGCCGACAACGATTCTCAGACTCGCCCACGACGTGGAGAACATTGTCGCGTGCAAGCAGGCCAATGCAGACCTTTCGCAGGCAGCCACAGTCATCGACGGTGCACCCGAGGGTTTTGAGGTCTTGTCGGGAGACGATGAGCTTACACTGCCGATGATGGGACTTGGCGGTGCTGGAGTGATCTCCGTTATCAGTCACATCGCTGGCAAGCAGTTCAAGGAGATGGTTCAAGCCCAAGCAGACGGTAACCACACTCGCGCAGTTCGTCTCCACTTGGAGCTACTGCCGCTAATGAAGACCCTCTTCATCACGAGTAATCCCATCATGGTCAAGAAGGCGCTGGAGCTTCAGGGCTTCCCGGTGGGCGGCTGTAGACTCCCGCTCATCGAGGCCTCGCCCGAGCAGACCGCTGAACTGGAGCGGGTCATGCGGCACGTCGGAGTACTGAACTGATATCGAGCGCAGGTCGCCCGGTGCTGGCTGCCGCAGATTGCGCTCTACATGATTGATACCCGCCGCCTTCGCAGGTGACGGTCTTAAGCATATAGATGGCGACGCCCCTGCGCGTCGCTCGAATGACCGCACGCGCGGTCGAAAGGAGACTCGCCTAGCAGCATGCCTCATAAGAAGAATCGCTTACGCGTTATCCCGCTTGGCGGGCTTGAAGAAATCGGCAAGAACATGACCGTTATCGAGTTTGGTGATGACATGGTTGTGATTGATGCCGGAATCATGTTTCCCGACGACGACCACCCAGGCGTTGACCTGATCCTTCCGGACTTCTCCTATATCGTGAAACGCCAGGACAAGCTTCGCGCGATCATCATCACTCATGGCCACGAGGACCACACTGGCGCGTTGCCCTACCTACTCAAGGCTTTGAGCAAACCGGTCCCAGTACTGGGTACCAAGCTCACCCTCGGCCTCATCCAGGGCAAGCTCGACGAGCACAAACTCAAGAAGACCAAACTTCGCGAGATTCACGACGGTAGCCATATCTCGCTGGGCCCCTTCGGTTTCGACTTCTTCGCCGTCAATCACTCGATTCCTGACGCAGTAGGCGTGTTCATTCGCACGCCGATGGGCAACATCGTGCACACCGGCGACTTCAAACTCGACCAGACGCCAATCGACGGCCGGATGACCGACTACGGCTCTCTGACCAAGTTTGGCAAAGTCGGCGTTGACCTTCTCATGTCGGACTCCACCAACGCCGAGACCCCGGGCATGACGCGCTCGGAGGCGTCGGTTGGCCCCGCTCTTCGCGAGATCATCGAACATGCTGAGCAGCGCGTGATTGCGGCTTCCTTTTCCAGCCATATCCACCGTGTGCAACAGGTTTGCGACGCTGCGGTGGCTGCCGGTCGCAAGGTCGTGGTGACAGGGCGGTCGATGATCACCAACACCAAGATCGCGCGTGACCTGGGATATCTGCGAATTGACGACGAGAACATCGTCGATGCCTACGACGCCCACGGTCTGGCTCCCGAGAAGGTTGTCGTGATGTGCACCGGCAGTCAGGGTGAGCCCCTCTCTGCACTCGCACGCATGGCCAACGGCGATCACAAGACCGTCTCAGTCGAGCGCGGCGACACGGTGGTGATTGCGGCGACCCCGGTCCCCGGAAACGAGAAGGCGGTTAGCCGTGTCGTCAATCGGCTGGCCAAGGCGGGCGCGAAGGTGATCCACAAGGGCAATGCGCACGTGCACGTCTCAGGTCATGCCGCCGCCGAGGAACTCAAGTTAATGCTCAATCTAGTCCAGCCGACCTACTTCATGCCAATCCACGGCGAGACGCGTCACCTCGCTGCCCACGCCGGACTTGCCGAGGAAGTCGGCATGTATCCGGAGGATGTGTTCATTCTCGAGAACGGTGCTTGCCTCGAGATTGACGAGAGCGGCGCCCGAGTCGGCCAACCCGTCGAGCACGGGGTCGTCTACGTTGACGGCCTTGGCGTCGGTGATGTCGGCAACGTGGTGTTGAGGGACCGTCAGCTTCTGGCACAAGACGGCATCGCGACGGTGGTCATTGCGATAGATGCCCAGACCGGCAAGCCAATGGGCGAGGCAGAACTGATCACGCGCGGCGTCGTGTTTGGTCCGGAGGGTGATGCACTGCTCAAAGAGGCGCGTGAGCGCGTCGCCAAGACGCTCGCCAAGACATTCAAGGAGGGGGCAACTGACCAGGCAGTAGTGAAGAACGCCGTCAGGGAGTCCCTCTCTCAGTTGCTTTGGGAGCGTACACGCAGACGTCCGATGATCATTCCCGTCGTGATGGAGGTCTAGGGACGTGACCCATCTTTGGGCCATTATCCTGGGCGCAGTTCAGGGTTTTGCCGAGTTTCTCCCCGTGTCGTCGACCGCACACCTCAAGCTGGTGCCATGGGTATTCGGCGTTCGTGATCCCATGCTTTCGAGTACAGCTTTCGACATCGCTTTGCACGCCGGTAGCTTTGTCGCCATCGTGGTCGCCCTGTGGCGTGACTGGTTGGACTTGGTCATATCGGCGTTTGGTGGATCTCCGACGAGCGGCGAAGGCGACCTATCCGACGACGCGCTCCGTCACACGAGCTTTGCTCGCAAGTTCATAGGATTTCTGCTGCTCACTTCGATTCCCGGAGCTCTCTTTGGGGTGCTCCTGTCCGACAAGATTGAGTGGCTTTCCACCCCTGATATCGCAGGGCGTGTCGCCAGCGGGATTGACGCGGCTACCTTTCACTACGCACCGCTTCTTCTGGGTGTGATGCTCATCGTCTTCGGCGTAGCGCTCTGGGCTTCAGACCGATATGTAACCCAAGAAGAACCGCTTGTGAAGCTGAACTGGTGGAAAGCGCTTGTTATCGGCGTGGCACAGGCCGCTGCGCTCATTCCGGGCGTGTCTCGTTCCGGATCGACCATGATGGCCGGCCGCTGGGTGGGACTGAAGCGAGAGGCGGTCGCGCGCTACTCATTCATGGCCGCAATGCCGATAATTGGCGGCGCGATGGTCTTTGGGCTGAAGGACGTTCCGCTCGCGACGCTGTTCTCAGTCGACTGGGTTCTCGGCTTCTTCGCCGCTGGAGTCTCGTCAGTTCTTGTGATGCGATGGATGCTCTCCTACGTGCGCACTCATTCTTTTGCCATCTTCATGTGGTACCGCATCGCTCTCGGGCTCTTTGTCATTGCTTTGTTCTTCATGCGTGGCTAGATGAGAAATGCGCGGGCCGGAACCGTATACTCAGCATGAGGGGTCCTCTTGCGAGGGTTCGCAGCCCTTTGTCGTAGCCAATCACTACTAGGAGCGTGGATGCCGCCTTCCGGCGCTAAACAGAAGCCACAGACCCGCCGCAGTCCGGCGTCGGCTCGCTCGGGGGGCCGTCCTGCCTCTCAGCCGAGCAAGCCCTCGGTTCTTGACGAGCGTTCTCGCAAGGAGATTCTGGGTGTGCTGCTTGCGCTCACTGGAGTGGCCTTGCTCATTGCCGTGTTGAGTCGGCACACCGGAATCGTCACCGATGCCAGCTCGTCGGCGCTGAAGATGGCCGTCGGGATCGGTGCCTACCTCATTCCTGTGTTCCTCCTGCTCTGGGGGATCAGTTTCTTTGTTCGGACGGAGATTCACGAAGGCCGCACCGGTCTCGGTTTGGGCGTCGTCGCCCTTTCGGTCATCTCTATGTCCGCGCTTGCAAGCCCTGGACAGGACTTCTTCTCGGACAAGCAGGTCGTCGCGACGCACGGTGGCTACGTCGGTGCAGGTGTCGCTTGGGCCCTAGCTTCGATTGCAGGGCTAACGATCAGCTACGTGCTCTTGATCGGGCTGATGCTGGTCGGATTTATCGTCACTGGACTGTCGATTACTGCACTGGTGGACTGGGTGCGCGGCAGCATGTCCCGCGAGCCAGACGCGCCAGAGTCGGCGTCGAGGGTCCGAGAGCGTGCCCCGCGCACGATGCCGCTTGGCGCACCGGATCCCAAAGCGGGCGCATCAGGCGATGCGGAGGGTGGATCACCACGCCGGACGAGTGCCAGTCAAACTGATGCCGAGCTCGCGCGCAAGACGGTGCCCATCCCCAAGACTGTTTCCCCCAGAGCGATGGAAGGCTTCGTGCTGCCCGGCATTGACCTTCTCGCCAAAACCAGTGAGAGCGCGTCCAAGCACAAGGCCAGCGACACTGAGCAGCGCTCGACGGCTCAGGCGATCGCCGATACATTGGCCACCTTCGACATTCCCGCGCGCGTTGTCGCGTGGGTAGCGGGTCCCACGGTCACACTATTTGAGGTTGAGATTGCCAAGGGCGTTCGGCTTTCTCGAATTACGGCCCTCGCCGACGACCTCGCGTTATCGCTGGCGGCGTCTACGGTGCGAATCCTGGCGCCTATCCCCGGAAAAGCGCTCGTCGGCATCGAAGTTCCCAACGTGCGTCGCAGCTCTGTCACGCTGGGCGACGTGCTCGCGCCTGCGGGGGAGGGCGGACCGTTGCTCCTGGCTATCGGCAAGGACGTCGCCGGCGCACCAGTGCTCGCCGACTTGGCGACCATGCCCCATCTGCTCATTGGCGGCACTACCGGATCGGGCAAGTCCGTCGCGATCAACGCGATGCTGATGTCGATCCTCATGCGGACCACGCCGGCCGAGGTTCGCCTCATCCTCATCGATCCCAAGCGTGTGGAGCTCTCGGCCTACAACCAAGTGCCGCACCTCTACGTCCCCGTTGTGACCGAACCCAAGGAGGCTGCGAGCGCTCTTGCGTGGTCGGTCTCAGAGATGGAGCGTCGGCTCAAGGTCTTGCAAGGTGCTGGCGCAAAGCACATCGGCCAGTACAACGGGATGGTGCAGAGCGGCAAGGGTCCGGAAGGCGCCGAGGAGCTGCCGTACCTGGTCATCGTCATCGATGAGCTTGCTGACCTGATGATGGTCGCGGCCAAAGAGGTCGAGGACTCCGTTGTGCGCATCGCGCAGCTCGCGCGTGCGGCCGGGATTCATCTCGTTGTCGCCACGCAGCGCCCCGAGGCCAACGTCGTAACAGGCATCATCAAGGCCAACATCACCAACCGGATTGCCTTCAATGTGGCCAGCTCCATCGACAGCCGCGTCATCTTGGATCAGCCCGGAGCCGAGAAGCTTGTCGGCTTGGGAGACATGCTGTTCTCCACACCGGCGTGGCCTAAACCAAAGCGCATCCAAGGCTGTTTTGTCGCCGACGAGGAGCTCATCGCGGTGGTCGATCACCTCAAGCAGCAGGCGGCACCCGACTACCATGAGGAGATTCTGCATCTCAAGATCTCTTCCGTGGGTGGAGGAGTCGACAACGGTGGCGAGGATGATCCGCTTGTTTGGGAAGCTGCCGACATCACAGTGACCAGCGGACTCGGTTCGACCTCAATGCTGCAAAGACGACTCAAGGTTGGCTACGCGCGCGCAGGTCGTATCATGGACATGCTCGAGATGAAGGGTATCGTGGGGCCTCCCGACGGGAGCAAGCCTCGCGAGGTGCTCGTAGACGTAGAAGATCTCGCGGCGATTCGGATGTTTGAGCGCAACGATGCGGAAGGCGGCGCGTAGCATATGGGCCAATTGGGCGATACGCTGCGGGAGCGACGCACGGCTCTGGGCATCTCCCTTGAGCAGGCGGCAGAGTCAACGCGCATTCGCGGCCGGCTCCTGATGGCGCTCGAAGAGGGCAACTACACGCAGCTACCAAATCCCGGCTACGTGCGTGGCTTTGTCTCAAGCTATGCGAAGTATCTTGAGCTTGATCCGGTTCCGCTTCTGGCAATGTATCGCGCTGAAACCGGCGCAGGCCGATATCACGATATCAACTTGGTAGACGACGCAACAGTTCCTCGGCGGGGTGAGCAGCATGCCGTTCCCTGGAAGGCAGCAGTTACAATCGTCGGAGTCATTGTTGTTGCTTTTCTGGTCATTTGGGTCGGCGTGAAGCTCGGGTCAAAACCATCTTCCCTGACTCCCATTCCAGCCGGTAGCGCGACTTCAACTCCAGCCGGCGGGCAGTCTGCCGGACCGGGGGCTCCTGCGCTCGCTGCTCCGTCTCACGTGAAAGTAAGTGTGGCCGCCAACTCGGCGTCTGCTGTGACTATCACGCTGGATGGCAAACCATTTTACAAAGGCTCGCTCGCGGGCGGTCAGGCCAAGGAGTTTGACCTCACGGAATCCGCTGTGCTTGTGATTGCGCATCCGTCTTCGGTCACGGTCGTCCAAGACGGCACCAAGATAGCCCTTCCAACCAAGGCCCCCGCGACGATCACTCTCACGCCAAAACCCGCCAAATAGCCGAGTTTCCCGGGAGGATAACATGGCAAAGGACAATAGCTTCGACGTGGTCTCCGAGGTCGATCTGCAGGAGGTTGACAACGCGTTTCAGCAGACCCAAAAGGAGCTCGTGCAGCGCTACGACCTCAAGGACTCAGGAGCAACCATAGAGTTCAGCAAGGCTGACAAGACGTTCACGCTTCACGCTCCGAGCGACTTTGTGGCCAAGCAGGTGGTCGACGTTCTCAACACCAAGCTCATTCGCCGACAGATCGACCTCAAGTCCGTCTCCTGGGCGGACTCGCAGACAGCCTCTGGCGGGACGGTACGTATTGTCGGCACTCTGGTGATGGGTATCGAGTCTGATCTAGCCCGAAAGATCAACAAAGACATCAAGGACGAGAAGTTCAAGTGCAAGGTCCAGATTGAGGGTGACAAGCTGCGCGTTTCGGCGCCGGTGCGGGACGTGCTGCAGACGGTCATCGCATTCCTCAAAGAGCAGGACTACGGCATTCCGCTGCAGTTCACCAACTATCGGTAGTCGCGGCGTGCAGACAACTCCCGGCGTCGCCTTCATTACTCTCGGCTGCCCAAAGAACGAGGTCGACACCGACCGCATGCGCGCGAGCGTGGACGGATCGGCATTTCGAGTCGAAGATGACCCCGGCCTCGCCGACGTGGTGGTAGTCAACACCTGCTCGTTCATTGCCGAGGCCACCGAGGAGTCGATCGCCACCATCCTCGATCTGCTCGGCGACAAGTCCGGTGGACCAAGTCCCAAGCTCGTCGTGGCCGGCTGCATGCCGGCTCGCTACGGTGAAGACCTCCCCGCGTTGCTGCCCGAGGTGAGCGCGTTTGTCCCAGTTGCCGACGAGAGCGGCCTTCTCGAGGTCTTAGAGCGGCTCACAGGCCTACCCGCCTACCCAGATGCAACTGCACCGACGCGAACCGTAAGTGGTGCGACGGCCTACCTGCAAATTGCTGACGGTTGCCATCGTCATTGTTCCTACTGCACGATTCCGGCGATTCGCGGACCCTATGTCAGCCGTCCGCTTGCAGACATCCTCGCCGAGACACGCGAACTCGTCGCGCTCGGAGCTCGAGAGATCGTCTTGATCGGGCAGGACACGTCCGCCTATGGGAGAGATCTCGTCTCCACCGACACGTTGGCCGACGTCGTTCGTGCGGTCGCTGCGGTGTCCGGTGTCGCTTGGCTGCGACTGATGTACGTTCAGCCCGACGGCATCACCGATGACCTTCTCGCAGCCATCGCCGAGAATCCCAACGTGGTCCGCTACCTCGACATGCCGCTGCAGCACGCCTCGGCATCGGTGCTTCGCGCCATGCATCGGAGTGGGGACGCAGCGGCATTTCTCGATCTCGTTGCCCGCGTGCGCCTTGCGCTGCCAGGCGTCGTGTTGCGAACCACCATCATCGCCGGGCACCCCGGTGAAGGTGCGGCCGACTTTGCGACCCTTCTTAACTTCCTAGAGCAGGCAAGCCTCGACTACGTAGGAGTGTTCGCATACTCGCCCGAGGAGGGGACAGATGCCGCTATTCTCCCGCATCAGGTACCCGCGCGGACGCGTCGTGCCCGTGCCCAGCGTGTCCGAGATGCCGCCGACGCTATCAGTGTCGAGCGCGCGACTGGGCTCGTCGGCCAGGTTCTCGAGGTACTGGTGAGTGGGATAGACCCCGACGAGGGTGTTGTTGTGGGACGATGGCGTGGTCAGGCTCCCGAGATCGACGGGCTGGTGCTTCTCGACCGCGGTGAACCCGGCCAAATTGTCTCGGCACGGATCGTTGATTCAATCGGCTACGACCTTGAAGGCGAGGTTTTGTGAGCGCTCCACGCGACAACGCATCCGGAGTGAGCCTCAATCCGGCGAACACTGTGACGCTTCTGCGGATGGTGCTGATTCCGGTCTTCCTGCTGGTGCTTCTGGCTGACTGGCCTCGGTGGTTTCAGGCACCAGAGGTCTACTATCAGCTGCGCCCTTGGATTGCGGCTGCCGTTTTCGGGTTTCTTGCCGCAACGGACGGTGTGGACGGCTATCTCGCTCGTTCGCGCAACGAAGTCACCACATTCGGCAAGTTTCTCGACCCACTTGCCGACAAGCTCCTCGTGACCGCGGCCTTGCTCGCCCTGATTGAGATGACCGTTCTCCCCGCATGGATCGCCTTCGTCATTATCGCGCGCGAATTCATCGTTTCGGGGCTTCGGATGGTCGCCTCGGCAGAAGGCAGCGTCATCGCCGCCTCGAGGTATGGCAAGCTCAAGACGGTGCTGCAGATTGCGGCAATCCTGCTCTTTATCGTCAAGGACAGCTCACTCATCGCGGGGGCGGGCGCCGACATCGCGGTTTGGACCCAGGTCGTTGCCTGGACGATTATGGGCGCGGCTGTGGTCATGACTATCGTCTCGATGGTCGACTACTTTGTTCACGCCAAAGACGTGCTCATCGGTCCGTGGTCCGGATCTCCTAAGCTCGCCGAGAGCAGCGCCATCGCTCTTGACGATGCAGACCGTGAGATTGAGGACCTGACTGACTAGGAGGGGACCGCTTCGTGCCTGAGCCCAAGTCAGCAGCGATCGTCACGGTTGGTTCAGAACTCACTGAGGGTCTCCGAATCGACACCAACACCGCCGAGATAGCTCGCGATCTGCACCCCTACGGTTTTCGCGTCGCCGAGGCTCTGAGCGTCGCCGACGACGTGGCTGTTCTGGCAGCCGCTCTGAAGCGTTTGACACGCCAGCACGAGCTCGTCATCACCACGGGCGGCCTCGGCCCCACGCACGACGATGTTACCCGCGATGCAGCGTCCGCAGCACTGGGTCTGTTGCTCGCTCCAGATGCTGGATTGGCCGAGTTCCTCCGGCCCTTCCTGGCGCGTCACTCCGATCCGGGAGCCGCCGAGCAGGTCATGAGCCAGGCGCTCGTGCTGACCGGCGCCGAAGTGCTTGCGCCCACAAACGGAACTGCGGCCGGTCAGGTTGTTGACACGTCGGCTGGAGTTCTAGTTCTTTTGCCCGGTCCACCTCGCGAGATGCGGCCCATGTTGGCGGCGTGGCTTGGACAGTCTTCCCGACAGCGTGCCTTCTCGGCGGACCTGGGTGTCACCGGCCTACCGGAGTCCGATGTCCAGCTCGCTGCGCAGCGCGCACTCCTCGCACACCCTCTTGTCGGGCTGACTGTGCTTGCACGGCCGGGTGACGTGCGAGTGCTGCTCATGGATGAAGGCGCGGGGGAGTCTGAGCTCGCCGTCGCAGGTGAGGCTGTAGCGCACGAGATAGGTGCAGCCTGCTATTCGACGACGGGGGAGACGCTGTCCGAGGCGGTCATTCGCGTAGCTCTTGCAGCTGGGGTCACCGTTGCAACTGCCGAGTCATGCACCGGCGGTCTGGTGTGTGCCGCTCTTACCGACGTAGCGGGCGCCTCGGCAGTCCTGCTCGGTGGAGTGGTCGCCTACGCGAATGCCGCGAAGAGCGAGCTCCTCTCGGTGCCTCCCGGAATGCTGGCACAATACGGGGCGGTCAGCGAACAGACAGCGTGCGCGATGGCCCAGGGCGCACGGGAACGATTGGGTGCCGACATCGCAGCGTCCACCACCGGTGTGGCAGGTCCGACTGGGGGAACAACGGACAAGCCGGTTGGACTGGTCTGGTTCGCGGTGTCCACTCGGGAGGGCACCCAGGCGACCGTCAAGCAGATGAGTGGTGCAGATCGCTACGCGGTCAGGGCGCGTGCCACCGCAGTAGCTCTGGACTTGGTTCGCCGAGAGATCCTTGGGATGTAACCCACCTTGCGGTGCTTCGTCGCCATAGAGCTGCCTCCACCGGTGGTTATCGCTCTGGGCGCAGCCGGTTGCGCGATTCGAGAACTTGATGCGACGTGGGCGAACGAGAAGTGGGCTACGGCAGACGTGTGGCACGTGACCCTGAAGTTTCTCGGCAACGTGGACAAACCGATGGTCGATCGCCTGGGGAAGGAAATTGCGGCGGCGTTCTCCCGGGTGCCGGTCTTTCCGCTTGAGCTGACTGGGTTGCGCACAGTTCCTGAGGCAGGACGCGCGTCGATGATATGGGCGACCGTGGCGGATTCGGGTGGGGGCTGCAGGAATCTTGCACGGGTGGCCAATCAAGTCGCTGCGCGAAATGGCATCGAGCCCGAGTCGCGCACCTTCGCCCCACACGTGACGCTCGTGCGCGCCAGGAGGCCTCGCCAGGTAGACGGTGATGTGCTCGCGCAAGCTGCACAGCGTTCGGGGCTGACGGCTCAGATTACGATGTCAGTCCAGTCGGCTACGCTCTTTTCAAGCACACTGACTCCACGCGGACCAGTCCACGAGCGTCTCCTCGAGTTCGCGCTACAAGGCCAGGTGGGGTCCGACAGAACCGAGAGGCCCTGAACTAAAGAATCCGCGTTGACACCGAACACATGTTCGTGTAGCGTCAGCGGTGCCCCGAAGGGTCTTCCGTCATCCGGATAGGAGCGAGTGAGGCATGGACCGCGAGAAGGAAAAGATCCTCGACGTCACCAAGGAACAGATCGAGAAGAAGTTCGGCAAGGGTTCACTGATGAAGCTCGGAGCCAGCGCGGCCACCGACCAGGTAGCCGCAATTCCAACAGGCTCCTTGGCCCTCGACGCCGCTTTGGGAATCGGAGGCGTGCCTCGAGGGCGGATAGTCGAGATTTACGGTCCCGAGTCTTCGGGTAAGACCACCCTCGCACTTCAGATTGTCGCCGAGGCCCAAGCTGAGGGGGGAATCGCCGCATTCATCGATGCGGAGCACGCACTTGATCCCAGCTACGCATCCCGACTGGGAGTGGATATCGACGAAATACTCATCTCGCAGCCTGACACCGGCGAGCAGGCTCTGGAAATCTGCGACATGCTGGTTCGCAGCGGCGCCATCGACGTGGTGGTCATCGACTCAGTTGCCGCCCTGGTACCTAGAGCTGAACTCGAGGGTGAGATGGGTGACACGACCGTGGGACTCCAAGCCAGGCTGATGAGCCAGGCGCTCCGCAAGCTTGCGGGCTCGCTCAGTCGCTCCGATACCACCTGCATCTTCATCAATCAGTTGCGAGAGAAGATCGGTGTCATGTTTGGCAGCCCGGAGACAACAAGTGGCGGTCGCGCCCTCAAGTTCTACTCGACGGTTCGTATTGACGTCCGAAGGATAGACTCCATCAAGCAGGGTACTGAGATCGTGGGCAACCGAGTTCGCGCCAAGGTCGTCAAGAACAAGGTTGCCGCTCCCTTCCGATTGGCGGAGTTTGACCTGATGTACGGAACCGGCATCTCCAAGGAAGGTTCCATTCTCGACCTTGGCGTTGAAGAAGCAATCGTCGCCAAGTCAGGCGCTTGGTACACCTACGGGACAGAGCGGCTCGGGCAGGGTCGCGAAGCGGCCAAGGACTTCCTGCGTGAGAATCCTGTGCTTCGCGCAGAGATTGAGGCCAAAGTCAGAGCCGAGTTGGGATTGCCAAGTCTAGGTGCGGTAGCGCAACCCAGTGAGCCCGAGACGCCTAAGGTCGCTAAGGCGCAAGCGACCGCTGCTGTAGCAGCGGAGTAGGACGTTCTCCCTGATGAGCGCTGTCATCGAGCGGATAGAATGCGTCGGGCCTGATCGGAAGGCCCGGCGCATCTGCTTTGCTGACGATGCCGACTCCCGGGTCACATCGGCAGCTGCTCTGAAGCTGCTAGGCGTTAAGGTAGGCGACGAGGTTGACCAAGCCGAACTCATCCGCGAGCTTGCCGCTCACGAACCCCAGCTCGCACGTGAGCGTGCTCTGCAACTTCTCGGATACCGTGAGCGATCAGTGAGCGAACTTCGTCAGCGTCTCCTCGACAACGGGTATCCGACTCTTCTGGTCGACGCGGTTGTGGCGCGGTTTTGTGAGGTCGAGCTTGTTGATGACCGCCGATTCGCTTCAGCCTGGGTGCGCTCGCGAGCAAGCGCCGGCTATGGTCGACGCCGGATTCAGCGCGAACTTGCTCAGAAGGGCGTCACAGATGAGCTCGCAGAGGCTGCACTCAACGATGAGCTTGCTGGCGACGAACTCTCGCGTGCGCAAGATGCGCTTCGTGGGCGTAGGCCTCGAGACCCTAAGGACCGCGAGCGTCTCGTTCGACGGCTTGTTTCGCGCGGATTTGAGCTGCGGGTCGCCCTCGATGCGGTTGCAGAGGATGCGGGACCCGACTAGGTCTCCTTGTAGCCCATCCTTCTCCCGTATTTGCCCGTCGACCAGCGCAAACGCCATCCTTTGGCGCCTGAGAAACCCTTCGTGTTCCTTGACCGAGCCGAAGTCCTCGCGGTAGGATGCCCCCAAGGCATCACTATCACCCGTTGGCTCGTCGAGAGGCGAGGCCTGAGCGGTTTCTATTTGCGGCACACGTGGCTTCAATCACAGAACGACCCTTGGGTCGTCCTTTGTGGCATCTCAGCACTCGTGACGCATATGGAATGATTGCGGTGCCGGACGCTTCGCCGCCCGGGAACTGCGCGTCATTGAGTCGCCCCGGACTGCAGGCGTCGGTACTCTTCTGATGAGAACGACTGACACCTGAAAGGAGGGCGAATGTCCCCAACAATTGCAGTAGTCATGATTTTCGTTGCACTCATTATCGGCGCCGCCCTCGGCTTCGCTATCAACCGTTTCCTGATTAGGGGCCGATTGGCTCGGGCCGCAGAAGATGCGGATCGTACGATCAAGGACGCGGATAAGCAAGCTGAGACGCTCAAGAAGGAAGCCCTGCTAGAGGCAAAGGACCAAATATTCAAACTCAAGCAGGATGCTGAGACGGACAACAAGGAACGTCGCAAGGAGATTCAGGCGCTCGAGACCCGTATGTCGGAGCGTGAGGCTTCAATCGATCGCCGCGCCGAGTCACTAGACAAGCGCGAGCACACGCTCTCATCCATGCAGGGGCAGATTGCCAAGGCTGAGAAGGATCTCGAGGACGCAATTGCCGAGGTGCGGGAGAATCTTGAGCGCATCGCTGGCATGACTTCTGAGCAGGCCCGTGCGGAGCTCATCAACCGCATCCAGGATGACGTGAAGAAGGAAGCCGCAGCCATCATCCGTGAGGCCGAAACTCGCGCTCGCGAGGAAGCCGACAAGCGTGCGCGAAACATTGTTGGTATCGCAATTCAGCGGGTCGCCGCAGATCACACTGCCGAGTCCACGGTCTCTGTCGTCCACATTCCCAGCGATGACATGAAGGGTCGGATCATCGGCCGAGAAGGTCGCAACATTCGCGCTTTCGAGGCTATGACCGGAATCAATCTCATCATTGACGACACTCCGGAAGCCGTCATTCTATCGAGCTTTGACCCGGTGCGACGCGAGATTGGGCGGATTACGCTTGAGACGTGTATCGCCGATGGTCGTATCCATCCGGCCCGCATCGAAGAGATGTTTAACAAGGCCGAGCTTCTGGTCAACCAGCAGGTTCACGAGGCTGGCGAGCAGGCCGCCTTCGACAGTGGCATTCATGGCCTGCATCCCGAGATCATCCGCACGCTAGGCCGCCTCAAGTTCCGCACCTCGTATGGACAGAATGTCTTGAAGCATTCGCTTGAGGTGAGCTACCTCGCAGGCGTCATGGCGTCGGAGTTGGGTGTCGACGTTCAGCTCGCCAAGCGTGCGGGTCTCCTGCACGACCTTGGCAAAGCAATCGACCACGAGATTGAGGGCCCGCACGCTGTTATCGGTGCCGACCTCGCACGCAGGATGAACGAGCCAGCCGCGATTGTGCACGCCATCGAGGCCCACCACGCTGACGTTGAGCCCAACACCGTCGAGGCCGTACTCGTACAGGCTGCCGATGCAATCTCGGCCGGTCGCCCCGGAGCCCGCCGAGAAACCCTCGAGAGCTACATCAAGCGTCTCGAGAAGCTTGAGGCCGTGGCTAACGCTCATCGTGGAGTTGAGCGCACCTATGCCATGCAGGCGGGTCGCGAGATTCGCGTCATGGTCAAGCCTGAGCAGATTTCCGACGCTGACGCTACCGTTCTTGCTCGCGAGATCGCCAAGCAGATAGAGGATGAGCTTGAGTATCCCGGTCAGGTTAAGGTCATGGTTATCCGCGAGAGTAGAGCCGTGGACTTCGCCAAGTAGATCGACCCTTCACGCTAGACGCATCGATTCTGCAGGTCGCCCTTCATGGGCGGCCTGCTTCGCTAGGCGGACATTCCCGTGGTGGTGTCCAGAAAGGTAGACTGACTCGCATGACTCCACCAGACGATCTTCTCAGCTTCATCACCTCGGTCTCAGGCGACAGCTTCCTCAAAGTCGAAGAGAATCTCGGCGATGGGTACGTCCGGCTCAATGTCTCGGAGGCTGAGCGACGGCAAGCCAAGCACGACATTCGGTGTGCCGAAGACGTTGTGGTCGAGCTTCTGCGAAACTCCCGCGACGCACACGCAGCTCGAATCTTCCTGGCCAACAGCCGAGAAGGCGCTCTGCGCACGTTCACCTTGGTTGACGACGGTGTTGGCATTCCTACCCAGATGCAGGAACGAGTCTTTGAACCCCGCGTGACCAGTAAGCTCGAGACGATGGTTGTGGATCATTGGGGCGTGCACGGTCGTGGAATGGCCCTCTATTCAATACGCAGCAACGCCGCAGAGGCCCGTATCTGTCTGTCGGACTTACACAAGGGCACCGCTCTGACGGTTGTCATCGATGCGACCGTGCTTGGAGAACGAGCCGATCAGTCGACCTGGCCGGTCCTCGAGCGAGACGAGGCTGGATCGACCCGAGTGGTTCGCGGCCCCCACAATGTGGTTAGGCGCGTGGTCGAGTTCGCTTTGGAGCATCCCGGCCTCGACGTATACCTCGGCACACCCACTGAGATTCTTGCAACCATGGCAGCGGTCGCCAGACGCGATCTGGACTCTTCTGAGCTGCTCTTCTGCGACGACCTGACACGTCTGCCAATCTGGCAGCGTCCAGCGGCCTCGGCCGATGCCGGGGAGCTCAAGGACGTTGCCGAGGAGCTTGGACTGGCAGTCTCGGAGCGCACCGCCCACCGACTGCTGGCACAGGAGATCGAGCCGCTTCGGACGGTCATGGCGACAGCGTCCGATCAAGAGCGCCATCCGACCCCCGTGGTAAGTCCTGATATTTACCGCGATCGACGTGGTCTCAAGATCCATCACTCCGACCTCTCCGAGTTCTCGGCGAAGCTCGAGGCGGCCTTCGATACTCTCGCCGAGCGCTACTACCTGCACTTGAGGAACGCTCCGCGAATCAAGGTCGGCAAGGAGGATATCAGCGTTCGGTTCGACGTGGAAAAGGAGGACTGACGTACTTTCGGCCCTCGCGCTATACTCTTGAGCACGGCAATATGCTTGCAGGATCGCACAAGCATTCGCACCACACTCGTAGCAGCCGCCAAAGCGGCCATTCAGCACAGTTGCGCCAGGGGAGAACCATGGACGTCCTTAAAGTCTCGACCAAGTCAAACCCCAACGCCGTTGCAGGCGCACTCGCCGGTATCATTCGCGAGCAGGGTTCCGCCGAGATCCAGACAGTCGGAGCCGGTGCTCTTAACCAAGCCGTCAAGGCGATTGCGATTGCGCGCGGATTCGTTGCGCCGTCTGGCGTTGAACTCACGTGTATTCCTGCGTTCGCCGACATCGAGATAAACGGCGAAGAGCGCACCGCGATTCGGCTCTTGGTCGAACCTCGCGACATGCATCGCTGATTCTGCGCCATGAAGGCGGATCTACACGTTCACTCCACCGCCTCTGACGGCACCCTGAGCCCCTCCCAGTTGATTGCCCTTGCGCTGCGTCGTGGGGTAGACGTCCTCGCGATTGCCGATCATGACTCGGTTTCCGGGCTTTCAGAGGCCTTTGCTGCCGCTCAAAACACGCCTCTGACGCTGATTCCGGCCGTGGAACTCTCGGCAAGTGCCGATGACTACGATGTCCACATTCTTGCGTACTACGTCGATCCTAGCTCGGCACCTCTGCTCGAGGAGCTCCGCCTTCTGCGCGCGGGCCGAGAGCGCCGTGCCGCCCAGATCGTTGAGGCCCTCCGGGCTGGTGGCATCCCGGTGACCATGGAGCACGTTCTCGCGTTCTCGAGTGGTGGTGCGGTAGGTCGCAGTCATATCGCGCGCGCCCTCGTGAGCACCGGCCACGCAGAAAGCATCGCATCAGCCTTCGAGTTCTACATCGGGAGAGGCCGCGACTACTATCGCTCGAAACCCTCCCGGACTCCTGAGGAGGTCGTTTCCTCGGTGCGGGCGCTCGGGGCAATCCCCGTTCTGGCGCATCCCGGAGTCACCGCCGCCGATGAGCTGATACCTTCGATGGTCGCCAGCGGACTTCTTGGCATCGAGGCCTACCATGCGGACCACACTTCTGAGCAGCGCAACCGCTACGAGCGCATGGCAGCTGACTTTGGGCTGATCACCACCGGCGGCACTGATTATCACGGTCCGCTGGCCCACAATCCCCAGCTTGGCAGCGTTGACGTACCAGAGGCTTCCGTCAGGGCGCTTCTACGGCTCGATCCTGGTGCGAGAAGCGGTACCGCCGTCGTGGCGCCCGCATAGCGCTCCAGAGAGCGTGCTACACTCGCCCACGCCATGGACACCTACCTGATTCGCACCTTTGGGTGCCAGATGAACAAACACGATTCCGAGAGGGTCGCCGGGCTACTCAACGCTCAAGGGATGACGCCCGTCTCAGTAGCCGAAGATGCTGACGTTGTCGTCTTCATGACCTGCTGTGTGCGCGAAAACGCCGATGAGCGACTGCGCGGCCAAGCACGGTCGCTCAAGAGCACCAAGGCCGTCCGACCCGGACAGCTCATTGCGGTTGGGGGTTGTATCGGACAGCGGGACGGCCGGAGGCTCGTGGAGCAGGTTCCCCATCTCGACGTGGTCTTTGGCACCCACAACGTTGCCAGCTTGCCAGCCCTGCTCGAGACCGCCAGGAGTCAGCGTCTACCTCAGGTTGAGGTATGGCCTGAGGCGGACGGATTTGCGAGTGACCTGCCCACACAGCGCGAGCACCCGTGGCATGCGTGGGTGCCCATCACCATCGGCTGCGATAACTTCTGCACTTACTGCATCGTTCCTTACGTGAGGGGTCGCGAGAAGGCTCGACCGATCGAGCAGATCGAGGCCGAGGTTCGCCAACTGGTAGACGACGGAGTCAGGGAGGTGACCCTGCTCGGACAGAACGTCAACAGCTACGGTCGCGACCTGTACGGCGAGCCTCGTTTTGCGCAGGTTTTGCGCGTAGTTGCGGATACGGGCGTCGACCGGATTCGCTTTGCTACCTCACATCCCAAGGATCTTTCCGACGACACTATCGCCGCCATGGCAGAAGTACCCGCGGTCATGCCCTATCTCCATCTCCCCATTCAATCCGGTTCCGACAATGTCCTAGCTGCCATGAACCGCCGATACACCCGGGAGGACTACCTAGGGTTGGTCAGTCGTGTCCGAGATGCAGTGCCCGGATTGGCACTTTCTACAGATGTGATCGTCGGGTTCCCCGGAGAAACCGAATCCGATTTTGACGACACCATGGATGTGCTCCAGCAGGTTGGCTTCGATCAGGCGTTCACCTTCATCTACTCGCCACGAGAGGGCACTCCGGCGGCCGCACTCGGCGAGCAGGTTTCGCGCGAGGTCTCTCAACCTCGGTTCGATCGTCTTGTTGAGCTCGTCCACAGCTCAGCATTCGCCAACAATCGCGGGCTGCTCGGCAGCGTGCAGCCGGTGCTCTTTGAAGGAGTAAGTAAGCGTGATGAGCGCACGCTCGCCGGCAGAACGCCCACCAACAAAGTCGTGCATGTCGCGGTGCCTGAAGGTCGTCTAGGTGCCGAGTTTGCGGGCAGGATTCTCGATGCCGAGATCACAGAGGCGCAGACTTGGTTCCTTGGGGGTAAACTGTTGAGTGCAGAGTAAGCGCCGGCTGTGTGGTGCTACCTGTTCTCAACGCAAGGACGTGAACTGCCATGGCTCCGGGCACGTTCGGAATCATCGCGCCACATCCGCCCATTTTCGTTCCCTCCGTTGGCGGTCCGGCTCGACACCTCGCAAACGCCTCCTTGGATGCGCTCGCTCTTGCGGCACGCGCTCTTACTGGTTATCGGCCCGATAGCGTGGTCTTGATCTCACCCCACGCGCCGGTCGCCGCAGATGCGTTCTTGGTCGACACCAGCGATCAGGTCGCTGGTTCGCTGATTCAGTTTGGAGACGAGGCTGAGTACTCTTGGCCTGGCGATCCTGAGCTGGCGAGCCATATCATCGACCGTCTCGATGCCGATGACATCCCCTGTGCTTCTCGCGATGCGGGTTCTGAGCTTCGGCCGGGATGGGCAGATCACGCGACGATTGTTCCTCTGCACTTCTTGGCGCTTCTCCCAGAGGTGCGGCTCGTGGTTCTTTCACTGTCTTTTCTCTCCTACGACTATCACCGCCGACTCGGGGAGATCGTCGCGTCTTGTGCCGATGAGCTCGGGCGCAAGGTTGCTTTTGTCGCCAGCGGCGACCTTTCACATAGGCTGACCGTTGACGCATCAGCCGGCTACTCTGTTCGCGCGGCCGAGCTGGATGGTGCCATCGTGAGTGGAGTGCGCCGCGGTGCGCTTTCCGGACTGGCTAATCTGGATCCCACGCTCGTTGAGGCGGGCGGGGAGTGCGGTCTTCGCTCGATCATTACCCTCGGCGGTTTTGTCGGCAGCGACCCTGTGCCGACGCGCGTGCTCGCGTATGAAGGCCCCTGGGGGGTTGGCTACCTTACCGCGCTTGTGGGCGAAGACGCCCTGGGTACTGGTGCCCTATCGAGCGAGCCAGTGAGCGATTCTGGATGCAAGGGTGGCATGCCGGGTACGCCAGAAAGTGAGATCGTCTCACTCGCTCGCCGAAGCATCGAGCACTTCCTAGGTCTGGGCGATGCCCCAGATCCGATCCTTGCCGACGAGGCCTATCCGCAGACAGCGGGCGCTTTCGTCTCGCTGCACCGCGATGGCAGTCTTCGGGGCTGTATCGGTACGATCGCGCCTACGTGGCCAACTCTCGGACAAGAAGTTGCACACAACGCGATCCAAGCAGCCACGCAAGATCCTCGGTTTACGTCACTTGTTCAGGCCGAACTCGCTGATCTCGACATCAAGGTTGACGTGCTGCATCCCCCAGAGGACTGTGAGCTGTCCGATCTAGACCCGAGTCGCTACGGCGTGATCGTTACCCACCACGGCCGACGAGGTCTCCTCTTGCCCGATCTTGACGGCGTCGACGACGTTCCTACTCAGGTTTCAATCGCCTTGCAGAAAGCGGGCATTTCGCCGGATGCGCCCTATTCGCTCCAGCGGTTCCTTGTGGATCGCCATGTCTGAGACCACTACGGCTCATATGCCCCTCACCTCAGAGGCAGCACTCTCGGCTGTCGTTCCTCCGTCACGCATCCGGGTTCTCGCCATAGTGGGCCCCACGGGGGTTGGGAAGACCGCAGTTGCCGAGGAGGTTGCTGTGCGCCTCGGCTCGGAGATCGTCTCCGCGGACTCCATGCAGATCTACCGAGGGATGGACATCGGAACTGCGAAGCCTGCTCACGCTGATCGGCGCGTTCCGTACTGGTGCCTGGATGCCGTGAACTTGGGGACGCCCTACTCGGCCGCTCTATACCAGCAGGCTGCGCGCTCGGCAATTAGCGATATCTCGGCCCGTGGTTTGACTCCGATACTTGCCGGTGGCACAGGGCTCTACGTGCGCGCCGCGCTCGACGACTTTTCATTTCCCTCGGGGGAGCAGCAGGACAATGCGGTACGCAGGTACTACGAGGATTATGCTGCTGCGAACGGCGCGCTCGCGCTCTACGAACTCTTGCTTGAGCGTGACCCCGAATCGGCAGCCGTTGTCCACCAGAACAACACGCGCCGCGTTGTGCGGGCGCTGGAAATGCTCGACGGTGGACTGCCGTATGCCGAGCAGCGAGCAGGGTTCTCGACCCGTACAAGCATCTATGACACCGTCTTCGTCGGGGTTACGAGGAATCGAGAGGCCCTCTATACGCGCATCGATGAACGCGTTGACGCGATGATCGATGCGGGGCTTCTCGGCGAGATTCAGGGGCTCTTGGACGCCGGACTGCGCTCGACGCTTACCGCGTCGCAGGCGATTGGCTACAAAGAGTTCGTGGGAGTCGTCGAGGGCAAGACCGACCTTGAAGAGGCCGTTGATTTGGTCAAGCAGGCGTCTCGGCGCTACGCCAAGCGCCAGCTCACATGGTTTCGCGCAGACCCTCGCGTTGTGTGGATCGACCACGACACTTTGTCGGTTGCCGACGCTGCAGAAGCAATGCTTCGTACGCTAGACTGTCCCTCGACGTTTTAGGCGAAGGCTGTCTCGCAAGCCGCACGGTCACAAGAGAGTGAAACCATGGAACTCGCGTTTGTGAAGATGCACGGACTCGGCAACGACTTTGTCGTCATGGAGGATATGACCGAGGAACTCGAGCTCTCAGCTCAAGCCGTTGAGTGGTTCTGCGACCGCAACTTCGGAATCGGCGCCGACGGACTCATTCTCGTACGCCCCTCCACGCTTCCGGAGGCCGATTTCTTCATGCTGTACTACAACTCGGACGGTACGGTTGCGGAGATGTGCGGCAACGGCATCCGGTGCCTTGCCAAGTATGTCGTGGATCACGGCCTTGTTCCCCGGGACCAGACCGAGCTCACGATTGAGACTCTGGGTGGCATCAAACCCATCACGGTCACTCGCGCTGATGACAATACGATGCACCTGGCTACTGTCGATATGGGCGTGCCAGTACTGGAGCCGGCGGCGATACCGACCGGCATGCGCGGAACCACCGACGATGGCGTCGTGATCAGCTTCCCGCTAGAGACTGAGCTAGGGACCTACGATGTGACGCCTGTTTCCTTGGGCAATCCCCATTGCGTCCTCTGGGTCGATGACGTAGAGACCGCCCCCGTGTACGAGCTGGGCTCGCTGATCGAGAATCACCCTCTGTTTCCCAACAAGACCAACGTTGAGTTTGCTCAGATTGTTGACAGGGACACCATCCGCCTTCGGGTATGGGAGCGGGGGTGTGGTGAAACGCTCGCCTGCGGGACGGGGGCGTGTGCGGCCGCGGTCGTCGGATCCCTGACCGGGCGCATCGGTAGGAAGGCCACGATCGAACTGCCCGGAGGCGATCTGGACATCATGTGGGCCGAGAACGACCACGTACTCATGACCGGCCCCGCCGAGGAAGTCTTCTCGGGGGCGATGTTTGTAGGCGAGGACGAAGATGCCGAGTAAGTCGGCCTAAACTGAACACAATCTGCTCGCGCAGCGAGTGTTACCATGCAGCGACGGCCGCCGGCCGCGACACTCATTTTGCAGAGTCAGCCCCAACTAAGGAGAGATTGCCCGGTGAGGACCGCCAAGCGCATCGACCACCTGCCGCCGTACCTGTTCGCCGAGATCGACCGCAAGAAGGCCATCAAGACGGCGCAAGGCATCGACGTGATCTCCCTGGGAATCGGAGACCCCGATACCCCCACTCCAGACCACATCGTCGAGGCGATGATCGCCGCTACCAAGAACCCCGCCAACCATCAGTACCCTAGCTACGTCGGCGCACCGCGCTACCGTGCTGCTTGTGCGGAGTGGATGAGCCGCCGTTTTGACGTCGAAGTCGACCCCAACACCGAGGTGCTTGCGCTTATCGGCAGCAAAGAGGGGATTGCACACCTGTTCACGGCCTTCGTTGACCCCGGCGACTACACGCTCGTTCCTGGCGCCGGCTACCCTGTCTACTACACCGGTGGCGTCATGGTCGGAGGCGAGACCTGGTGGATGCCTATGACCGAGGAGAACGGCTTCCTCGCAGACTTTGAGTCCACTCCGGCCGATGTGCTCGCCAAGGCCAAGATGATGTTCCTGAGCTACCCCAACAACCCCACGTCGGCAATCGCCAATGACGAGTACTTTGACCGCGCGATCGCCTTCGCAAAGAAGCACGACTTGCTCATCGTCCACGACAACGCTTACTCCGAGATCGGCTTCGACGGCTACGTCGCGCCGAGCTTCCTCCAGCGCCCCGGCGCTAAGGACGTCGCCATCGAGCTCTTCAGCTCATCCAAGGCCTACAACATGACCGGCTGGCGTGTCGCGTTCGCATGCGGAAATGCCGCCGCGATCAAGGCACTCGGTACCGTCAAGTCCAACATTGACTCTGGCGTGTTCACCGCGATTCAGGATGCCGCCATCGAGGCGTTTCTTGGCCCGCAGGACTCGATTGTCGAGCTCAACGCGATGTATCAGCGTCGTCGTGACCTCGTTCTCTCGGCGCTGGACAAGATCGGAATTCAAGTTCCTTTCAAGCCCATCGCCACCATCTACGTGTGGGCCAAGGTGCCCGAGGGCTACACGTCTTCCAGTTTCGCTGAGAAGATCTTAGAGGAGGCCAACGTCATCGTCGCTTCGGGCTCTGCGTACGGACCCAGCGGTGAAGGCTATATCCGCATTTCGCTCACAACGCCTGATGACCGTCTGGAACTCGCCATCAAGCGCATCGAGGACTCTCTCTGAGGAGACGCCGCCTTACGTGGGACAGCGCCGCTACCCTGAAACTGAAGAAGGTCACCAGGATCGCCGCGAGAGAGCGATTCTGGTTGGTGTCGACCGTGGAAACACGCTCTGGCCACTAGAAGAGTCCCTTGCCGAGCTCGCTCGTCTGGCTGACACGGCCGGCGCCGAGGTTGTGGCCACAGCCACTCAGAAGCTTGATCGGCCCCACACCAAGACCTTCATCGGCACCGGTAAGGCCGAAGAGATCGCCCAGCTGGTCCGCGAACTCGACGCGTCGCTGGTCATTTTCGACGACGATCTGACCCCGTCGCAGCAGGCCAACCTGGAAAACACGATCGCCGACACGAAGATAGCCGACCGCACCGCTCTCATCCTCGACATCTTCGCCCTTCACGCTACCAGCCGAGAAGGCAAGCTTCAGGTCGAGCTCGCTCAGATGGAGTACCTGCTGCCTCGGCTCCGCGGTTTGTGGCGGCATCTGGATAAGTACGCGGGTGGCGGAGTGATGACGCGTGGTCCTGGTGAGTCGCAGCTTGAGACCGACCGCCGACTCGCCCGCAAGCGCATAAGCTTGCTCAATCGCCAGCTCACCGGTGTTTCCCACGAACGAGAGCTCCAGCGACGCTCACGCAGCGAGAGCGGTGTCTTTCGCGTGGCACTGGTCGGCTATACCAATGCAGGCAAATCCACACTCCTGAACGGTCTTACCGATGCTGATGTACTCCAAGCCAACATGCTGTTCGCCACGCTGGATTCCACCACGCGCCGACTTACGCTTCCCGAGGGCCGAGAGGCAACGCTCACTGACACTGTCGGCTTCATTCACAAGCTTCCGCATGGTCTGGTGGAGGCCTTCAAGTCGACGTTGGATGAGGTCGCCGAGGCTGATCTCCTCCTCCACATCGCCGATGCCGGCGCCGTTCAGCGCGAGGCGCAGATGCAAGCAGTCCGAGAAGTCCTGCAGGACATTGGGGCCTCGGATACGCCGAGCGTTGTTATCTACAACAAGATCGACACGCTACCCACTTCAGAGCTCGCCGGTCTGCGTGCGCGACACTCGGGTGCGGTCTTTGTCTCGGGACTGACGGGGGAGGGGCTCTCGGCGCTGCTCGCGCGAATCGCCGAAGAGGCGTCACGCGGAGGAGAGACGATGACTGTCATGATTCCGTACACCCGCGGCGACCTCATCGCACTAGCTCACGAGCGTGCGCAAATCGTGACTGAACGGCATCGCGAAGAGGGCACGCGGTTGATCATCAAGGTCCCCCGGGGTCTCGCAACGACCTTTGCTCCGTTCGAGACAGACGAGCTCGGAGATGACATCCCGTCGATTTGATCCCGCCGCCGGGACCGGCCGTGCGGCTCAGAGTCGTCTGAACAGGGCGACGACTTTGCCCAGGATCTCCACGTCGACTGCGTAAATGGGCTCCATAGTGGAGTTCTCGGGCTGCAAACGGATGCGGTCTGCCTCTCGAAAGTACGTCTTGACGGTGGCTTCCTCGCCAATCATCGCAACCACAATGTCGCCATTGGTCGCCGTGGGCTGCTGACGCACAACAACGAAGTCGCTATCCATGATGCCAACGTCAATCATTGACTCTCCGCGAACGCGCAAGATGAAGGTGGCGTCGGTGGCAAACTCCGCGGGTAACGACATCGTTTGTTCGATGTTCTCCGAGGCAAGAATTGGCTGTCCGGCCGCAACCTGCCCAACCACCGGAACGGCTCGGACGGAACCGTAGTCGATGCCTCTTTCGGTCTCGCGGAAGTCGAGAACCTCAAGCGCTCGTGGCTTTGATGGATCCCTCCGGATGAAACCCTTGGCCTCAAGAGCTGCCAGATGAGAGTGGACGGTCGATGACGAAGACAGGCCGACCGCGTGTCCTATCTCGCGAACACTCGGCGGATAGCCGCAGCGATGGACCTCCGCGCGCACGAAATCCAGAATCTCCTGCTGCCGCTTGGTGAGTTCGCGCTTGTAGGTCATCGAGGCCCCCTCGGTATCGAACATCTGTACGGGCACAGTGTAGCTGCGCATTGAGTTCAGCGCAAACGTGCGTTCGCTTTGGCTATTGCATATCGCACACGTGTTCGCTACTGTGTAGGCGAACACATGTTCGTATCACCGCAAGACGATGTCAGACCCTTGCGCGAGTATGCCGAGAACGTCACGACATCCAATTCAGGGGAGAGATACATGAGCAGGTCAGCGGTATTCGGAGAGTCAGTTGCTCGGTTGACGGAAGAGCGACGGCGTAGCGTGCCCCGCGGGCGAACGGCTCACGCCGTCGGACTGCCGTCAGGGCTGCTGGAGATTGCGATCCTTGCCCTCATAGCACTGCTGCTGGTCGTCGCCACGCTCTCCACCCGTGCTCCTCGGACTCAGCCGCCCATGGTGTCGCAGATCAAAGTGGAACGTGGTGATACCTTGTGGAACCTCGCAACGGCCCATCCTGTGAAGGGAATGACAACGGCGCAAGTAATCGATCTGGTCGCAGAAGTCAACCATCTCGATGGCGGCTTGATTAGGCCCGACGAGACCATTCTCGTTCCGACCGCGGCACTTGACGAGAGGCTTGCCTCCCGCTGACGCCCTACCTGTGGACGATTGGACCTGACCGGATTGCGCCATAATGGGCATGTTGTCCAAAAGTTTCATTGAATGTCATACGCCATGCGCATTGAAGCCCAACATCTTGTGTGCTACTTTTCTGAGTAGCCTACATATAGGGGTGTGCGGTGCGCTGTCCGTTTTGTGGCCATGATGAGACCAAGGTGGTTGACTCGCGCACCTCTGAATCTCAGGAAGCCATTCGGCGTAGGCGCGAGTGCCTGAGCTGCTCAGAGAGATTTACCACCTACGAGCGCCGCGAAGAGACCCCGCTCATGGTGGTAAAGAAGGACGGAACGGCCGAACCCTTCGACAGGGGCAAGCTCCTTCGCGGACTGATGGTTGCATGCGCCAAGCGCGATGTACATGTCACTCAGCTCGAGGCTTTGATTGACGACATTGAATCTGAGCTCCACAACTCTTTCCGCTCAGAGGTGGGAAGTCGCCAGGTCGGCGACATGGTTCTCTTGAGATTGCGTGATTTCGACCGTGTAGCCTACGTTCGATTCGCGTCAGTCTATAAAGAGTTTCAGGATCTCGACGAGTTCACTTCCGAACTCAAGAACCTCGGCCCACTGTGAGCGGAATCTCCTCGTTCTTATGCTCGAAGTTGCAGTGCGTTCGCCCTGCGTCGTCCGAGGGGTCTGAGTAGCTTGCAACTTGAGATTCGCCGACTAGACCCAAACCTTCCGCTTCCGGAATACGCGCACATTGGTGATGCAGGTCTTGATTTGTATGCTGCCAGCGCGATGACCCTTTCGCCTGGCCACCGTGCACTGATTCCGACCGGCATCGCTGTGGCGATCCCCGAAGGGTATGCGGGCTTCATCCAGCCCAGGAGCGGCAGAGCCCTTCGCGAAGGACTGTCCTTGGTCAACACACCCGGGCTCATTGATTCTCACTACCGTGGCGAGATACAGGTCATAGCGATCAATCTTGATCCCGAGGTTCCTTTGACGGTCAACTACGGTGACAAGGTTGCTCAACTCGTCATTCAGCGCGTAGAGCGATGTGAGCTCGTAGAGGTTGTGCAGCTCGACACCACCGCACGGGGGGAGGGTGGCTTTGGCAGCACGGGCACCTGAGGGTCCTCGCGTCAGAGTCGCTGCGCTCATGCTTCTCGATGACAAAGTCGTCGTCGTCAGGCACCGTGCCAGCTTCTCTGCCTACCATTTGCTGCCCGGAGGTGGAGTGAACTATCGCGAAACCCTCGAGGAGGCTGTTGTTCGGGAAGTTGTCGAGGAGACCGGTCTACACGTCGAAGTAGGACGACCGGTGCTCATCAACGACACCGTAGACCCCTGTGGTACCCGCCATGTCGTCAATATCACCTTTCTCGCGACCGTAGTCGGCGGTCAGGTTACTGAGACTCCCGAGGACCCGAGCGTTGAGGCAGTGGAGTTCTTTGACATCGCTTCACTCGCCCAACTCGACCTTCGTCCTCCGCTTGCTGAGGCAATCGCGACGATTTTGGGCGACGACATGGCTCCCGCCCGCTACTTAGGCTCGCTATTTACTGATCCGGCTTCTGAATGACGTTGGTCTACCCACGTCGCCTTAGGTCCACCCGAGACGAAGGCGCCCGCAGCCTGGTCTCATGCGACGGCCCCGGGCTGCGACAACGCGGTCCGGGGCCGCTTTCGGCTCACTGCAAGACACGCGCGTCTGTCAGAATTGGTCCGAGGGGGGCACGCTACCCCGTTGACGGCGTGGCATGCTCGTTGCAAACCACGTATCCGACTTTGCCCGGCCTTCTCTTGGAGAACAGATCCCTTGAACGTTCAGGAAGACCCTAGACAGCGTCGCAACCTTAGACGGCAGGCAGCACGTCGACGCCGTGCACGCGCTTGGATCATTCTGACTGTGTGCCTTGGGGTCTTGATTGTTGGCGGGGTCAGCGCTTTTGCTTGGACGCGAGCGCGACCTGCAGCTACAGACACTACAAGCTTGGCTGCCAGCTCCTCGCCGTCGACATCGGATCCGGTTTCCGCTGTATCGGCGACTCTGGCCCCTGCAGAGCCAGCAGCCACCGGTACGGCAAGTTCGCCCGACCCGCCCGCAGCGGTCCCCGCGAGCGCAACCGGCGCCCCCCGTGATGTGTCCAAAGCTGCCGTCCAGTTCCCTGACGCACCCGCAGTCAAGCCAAACAGTGTGAGTCAGCTCAAGCCCAAGCATAAGTACGTGGCTATTACACTGGACGACGGCTTCGGCTTTCAGCCAGAAATGCTTGCTCTTCTTCAGCAGTACAACGCTCACTGCACGACATTCGTGCTGGGTAGCTGGGCAGACGCCAACACGGCCACTCTCAAGAAGCTCGACGCTGCTGGCTTTGAGATCGCTAATCACACGTGGGACCACAAGACTCTGACCAAGCTTACCGATGCGCAGGTCGAATCGGAGTTGCTTCGGACGCAGAAGGTCATCTCGGCGGTCACTGGCAACCAGGCGCCGCTGATGCGTCCGCCTGGTGGAGCGACCAACGCCCGTGTCAAGGGCGTGTCAGCCAGCTTGGGCTACACGCAGGTGATGTGGAATCGGTCGTTCGGCGATTCTGGGCGTGGTGCTACTACCAAGAAGCTTTACGAGAACGTGGTGACGAGCAACGGCGGCATCAAGCCCGGCGACATTATTCTGTGCCATTGGAGCTCAAAGCCGACGTACGAGGCTATGAAGGTCATCCTGCCTGAGCTCAAGGCACAAGGCTACGAGTTTGTGACCGTGTCCGAACTCATCGCCGACTCTCAAAGGGGCGGCACGGCTTCAAAGAAGTAGGCGCTCGGAGGGCCATCCGGCGTCAACGCCGACTCTGCAGAGTAAACGTCTATGCGTGATAATACATCTTATGTCTAGTAACACATTTGGCTACGGAGTTCGATACTCGCAAGAGCGCCTCGCCCGCTCAAGCACTCTTCAGGGTCTGTGCCCTCATCGGGGCACGACAGCCTACTCGAGCCCGACATCTCCCGACTGCGGAATCTCAAAGTACGCAAGCTCGAAACGCGACTTTGTAAGGTCCCGCAAGTCCTCCTGGGCAACCTCAAGGAGTTCTCTCGCCTCCGCATCCGATGAAAACGTCGCGAGTCTCACCACCGCGTCCGCATCGTCGAGCCGGACGGCCTCTACGTGCCAGTACTCAACCTCGTCACCGTAGTCAATCTCAGGTTCGCGGTAGAGGATATCGTCGTGCCACTCAAAGTCGAGTCGCTGGGTCGTATCGACGCGAGTAATGCGTAGGCGCCAGAACTCGTCGGCGTTTCCGATGACTCGAACCAAGTGCGCCGCCTACTTCTTCTCAATCCGCAAATACTGCGGATTATTGTTGACCCAGCCACTTTGACCAGAGGCGTCCGAAACTTCGAGCCAGCTACCAGACTGACTGACCAGGATGAGCTTCTCGCCCTTCTTCAGTCCTCGTATGCTCGCTCCCGTCGCATCGGGCTTCTCGCGAAAGTTCAAACCGTCAGTGAGCACGGTTACCGTTGGGCCTGTTGCGGCTGGAGGCACCGGTTGCGACGCGTTAGCTGTTGAGGTTGTCTCGGCGACGGGGGGCTTTGGCGTGGCCTTCCGGTACTCGTTCCACCACCCGTTGACCGTCATGAGCAGTACAACGAGCACGATCAGCCCCGCGAGAGCGCGCATGACCTTACCTGTGGTCACAGGTACAGGCCTCCACCGTACACAGCTGCGTCCTCTTCGAGCCCACAGAGCTCGCAAGCATTCTGCACTCCTCGCGTCGCTGCCGCATACGTTCCGGCGATGGTAGTCAGGTTGATCGAGCCGAGTGCCGCAAACGCGGCATCGCCAACCTGCTCATCTGTGACTTTACCCGCTTCAAGCGCAATCGCATAAGCAGCATCGCCGAGAAGATCGGCCGCCGGTATGAGTTTCTTGGGCAACGGCATCCCATCGAGCTCATCAGCCAAGATTGCTGCTCGGCTTGTAACCTCATGAAGCGCACGACGCTCGAGAGCATCGGGATCCTCGGCAAAGTGGGTCAGCGTCTCATCGCTTCCCTCGGCAAGCCGCATGACGACGTCGTCGAGCGCTTGCCTGACGGCATCGATTGCTTCGCGCCTGCTCACTAGTCGCAGCAGGTAGCGACGTTCCACCGCGCGCCAGCCCAGAACCGAACCGATGGCGGCGGCGGCGACAAGCAAGACGCCCCCCGCCCCTATCGCGACCCAGCCCCATATCGGCACGAAGTACCCGGCCTTTCATTGTGGGGACAGTGGCCCCGGATTCATCCATCATTTCGTCTGTCGAGCACGTGGGTGCTCTTGCCAGCCGAACGCTCGAGCGATCCCGGTTCGACGAGAGTGATCTTGGCACGAAGCCCTAGGACGGACTGCAGCCGATCGGCGATGTCCTTTTGGAACGCAACCATGTCAGCCATGATATCTGAAAAGACCTCCTCGGCGACTTCGAGTCGTACCTCTAGGTCGTCGAGCCCCTTTTGACGATCCACCACCACGAGATAGTGCGGACGAACGCCTTCGATCTGGAAGATGACGTCTTCTATCTGGCTCGGGAACACGTTTACACCGCGGATGATGAGCATGTCGTCAGTTCTGGACCGGATCTTGGCCATGCGCGCTAGCGTGCGGCCACACTCACAGCGCTCTGTCGCAACGGTCGTTAGATCGTGAGTCCGATAGCGGAGTACCGGAAACGCTTCCTTACTCAGCGACGTAAAGACGATCTCGCCTGGCTGACCCTCCTCGACCGGCTCCCCGGTCTGGGGGTCCACTAACTCCCACAGCACGTGATCTTCTGCGATGTGCAGTCCACAACCACATTCGCATTCACCGCTGACGCCCGGGCCCATGACCTCGGAGAGTCCGTAGTTGTCGGTCGCGCGAATGCCGAGGCGCTCCTCGATCTCGCGCTTGGCCGCGTCAGTACACGGTTCGCCACCGAATAGACCCAGGCGCAGGGACAGCAGCTTGAAGTCGACCCCCATGGACTCTCCAACTTCAGCTAGGTAGAGAGCATAAGACGGGGTGGAAACCAGCACCGTAGTACCAAAGTCCTGCATCATCATGATGTGCCGCTCGGTGTTGCCACTACCTGCGGGAATGATCGTCGCACCAATCCGTTCGAGGCCGTAGTGCATCCCCCAACCGCCAGTGAACATGCCGTACAGGAAGGATATGTCGACAAGGTCTCCTCGGTGCACCCCTGCCGCGGTGGCAACACGGGCCGTGAGCTCGGTCCAGGTATTGATGTCGCCACGGGTGTATCCGACCACGACTGGCTTCCCTGTGGTTCCAGACGAAGAATGCAGCCTCACAACTTCATCGAGTGGCACTGCGAACATCCCAAAAGGATAGGTATCCCGAAGCGCGGACTTGTCGGTGAATGGAAGCCGCCTCACGTCGGCAAGCGACTTGATATCTCGCGGCTTGACCCCAACCTCCATGAGCTGTTCGCGGTAGTAAGGCACGCGATCGTAGACCCAGGCGACGGTTGTCTGGAGACGTCTCAGTTGGAGCGCGTGTAGTTCCTCGCGATCCATGCACTCATACTCGGCATTCCAGATCATGTCGCGTCAGCCTCCGTCTTCCATGTACCCAGGTAGATCGTGCGAACCGATTCGTCCTCAACCAGCTCTGCGGCGCTTCCTTGCAGCACAATGCGACCGGTCTTCATCACGTATCCGCGATCGGAGTGCTTGAGGGCAAGCTTTGCGTCCTGCTCGACCAACAGAATCGTCACGCCATCGGCACGAAGCCTCTCAAGCGCCGAGAAGATCTCGGCGATCACCTTCGGCGCTAGCCCGAGGGACGGCTCGTCCAGAAGTAGCAGTCGCGGTCCCGACATGAGCGCGCGTCCGACAGCGAGCATCTGCTGTTCGCCTCCGGACAGCGTCTCGGCGGACTGGTTGGCCCTCTCGGCGAGGACGGGAAAGAGCTCGTGGACGCGGGCTAGCTGCTCGAGAGCTGCGGCCTTCTTGGTGGGGCCGCGAGTTCCGTAGGTCCCGAGTGCGAGGTTCTCGGCAACCGACAAGGGGCCGAAGAGCAGCCGGCCCTCTGGGACCAGTGCCATGCCCAGGGAAACGAGCCGCTCAGGGCGATTCCCCGTCACCGAGCGCCCGCCAAGGAGCACCCCGCCTGCAGACGGTGTCACCAAACCGACCAATGCCTTGAGCAGGGTTGATTTACCAGCACCGTTCGAACCGATGAGCGAGACAATCTCACCGGTATCGACATGGATGCTCACCTCGCGCAGCACGCTTATGCGTCCATATCCGGCGCAGAGGGCTTTGACTTCCAGGAGAGGCTGGTCAGTCATCCTCAACCGCCTCCTCGCCCAGGTACGCGGCGATAACTACGGGATCCTTCTGTATCAGCCGAGGAGGACCCTCAGCGATCTTGCGGCCGCGGTCCAAGACGACGATCTCGTCGGAAACCTCCATCACCAATCCCATGTCGTGCTCGACCACCAGCACGGTGATGCCGGAGTCACGGACTCGATACAGCGTGTCGACCAGCTCGTGCGTCTCGGTGTTGTTGAGGCCAGCCGCCGGCTCATCCAGAAGCAGAAGTTTTGGCTGCGTAGCCAAAGCGCGGGCGATTTCGACCAGCCGACGGATTCCTGCCGGTAGGTCGCTCGCGAGAGTATCGGCCCAGTCGTGGATACCGATCATCCGCAACAGTCGCCCTGCGTCATCTGAAGCCACGCGTTCCTCGGCTCGAGCCGAAGGCAGTCGAAAAGCCGATGCCGCAAAACCGGTCGCCTGACGTGCCTGTGAACCGACCATCACGTTTTCGCGCGCCGTCATCGAGTCGAAGAGTTGCGTGTTCTGAAACGTCCGCGCCATGCCGGATCTGACCACCTGGCGAGGCTTCGCCTGGGCGATTTCAGAACCCCCAAATACCACGGAGCCCGTGTCCATCCGCTCGAATCCCGTGATTACGTTGAAGAGCGTCGACTTTCCAGCTCCATTGGGTCCGATGAGCGCCTTAATCGTCCCGGTGTGAACCTCAAAGGAGACGTCATCCACGGCAGTCAGTCCACCAAAGCGCTTGGTAACGTTGCTAACCGAAAGGAGGCTCACGCGCGCTCCCCTTCCCTGGACTTCCTTCGCCACATGGCACCAATTCCGCCCGGGGCGAAGAGAACGACCAAGATGATAGCGAGCCCGTAGACGTCTGCCTGAAGTGACTGGACAGTCTGTGCGGCTTGCCGAGAGATACCGGGGATGAGCGCATCGAGATAGGTAAGCAGTGTCAGGAGCGCCGCTGCAAGCACGGGGCCGGCGAGAGAACCGGTTCCTCCGATGACCGCCATCGCCAGAAACGTGACCGAAGCCGACACCGTAAATACGCTCGGCGAGATGAAGCCGATCACGGAAGCGTACAGCGCACCTGCGAGGCCTGCGAGTACTGCAGATATCACAAACGCGCGTACCTTGACCCCAACAACGTCGACACCGCAGGCCTGTGCACCGAGTTCACTGCCATGGAGCGCCCTCATGGCGCGGCCAGGCCTCAGGGAAACCATGCTTGAGGCGATCAGCAGGGCTATTCCGGCAACCGCCCACACCAGCCAATACAACCCCGAGGCGCTACGAATGACCAGGGGTCCCAGCGATGGAAACGGTATGCCAGAGAATCCGTCGACGCCTCCAGTGATCGGCGTGGCCTCGCCGAAGGCGAGCGATGCGAGCTCTCCGAATGCCAGCGTCGCCATGGCAAGGTAGTGACCGCGCAGCCTAAGACTCGGAAGGGCCAGAACCATTCCACCAGCACCGGCGACAATTCCGGCAGCGGCAAAGGCGACCGGCCACGGTGCGTGCATGCGCACAGTAGCCAAAGCGCACGTGTACGCGCCAATGCCCACGAACGCCGAGTGCCCAAGGGAAACCTGTCCCGCGTACCCAAACAGCAACGCGAGGCCGACCACAACGACCACATTGATCCCAACGTAGGTAAACACCTTGAGCAGAAATGTGTCGCTCACAACGAACGGAAGTGCCGCAACGGCAACGGCAGCGACGAAGGGAACTGCGACTCTGATCGCCCGCCAGCTCATCAGACCTTCTCCCTCCCCGACCCGCCGAACAACCCCTGTGGTCGGACAAACAGCACCGCAAGCAACACAACCAGCGCGACCGCATCCTTATAGAGCGGGTTGATATAGCCTGCTGTCAGAGACTCCATCATCCCGAGGATGAGCCCCCCACCCACAGCTGCCACAGGATTACCCAAACCACCCAGAATTGCCGCCGAGAAGCCCTTGACGCCAATACCAGCGCCCACGTCAAAGGCGGTCTGAGTGAGCGGCGCCACAGCAAGCCCGGCCACCGCGCCCAGTCCAGCAGCCAATGCAAAGGAAGCTGTGACCATGAAGCGGGTGTCGATTCCAACGAGACGCGCAGCTTCGCGGTTGATGGCGGTGGCCCGCATGGCCCGCCCAAACGCGGTGCGTCGGTACAGGACGAACAAGCCGAGCATCGCGATTGCGGTGAGAACCCAGATCCAGACGGTCTGGAGTTCGATGGCCGCCCCCAGCACCTTGATGGAGGTTCCTTGCGTGAACGGCGGCAGCGGAACCTCGTCGGGGCCAAAGATGTGCAGTGCGATCTGCCGAAGCAGAACCGACCCACCGATCGTGACCATGATGATCCGCAGTGGGTCTCCGTCAGCGATTGGCCTAATCGCGAGTACCTCGAATAGGGCTCCGATCGCAGCAGTGCCTACCACGGCAAGCAGCAACGCAATCGGTAGAGGCAACCCCAGATTCACCAGCAGGACACCCAACATCCCACCGAGCATGAAGAACTCGCCCTGAGCGAAGTTGATCGCACCTGTTGCCGCATACACGATGGTGAAACCCAGCGCTACGAGCGAGTATATGGCGCCGTTCTTGAGGCCGGCGATGAGAAACTGCAGCAGCGCCGACACGTCAGACCACGTGTCGGCGCGACACTGCTGCCGAAGCTACTGGATCGGTACCCACGTGCCATTCACGATCTTGTAGAGCGAGAGATCCTTCTCGGTGAGTCCATTATGGTCCGACGA
>Ga0194043_1000059_pt1 | contig 45105 bp, 46 predicted proteins | sample JunL4415m_MetaG_FD_161274 | JGI IMG/M metagenome (GOLD analysis project Ga0194043, IMG submission 161274) | Anoxic zone freshwater microbial communities from boreal shield lake in IISD Experimental Lakes Area, Ontario, Canada - Jun2016-L442-15m | ecosystem: Environmental > Aquatic > Freshwater >...
GTGTTCATGCCGCCGTGCACATGGACGGCCCGATAGCCGTTCCCCTCGAGGTACTGGCACGCCTGGAAGGCACGCGCGCCTGATTCGCACACCACGTAGACGGGCGCATCTCGTTCGATCTCCGAAAGCCGCAGCGGCACGGTGGGCAGCGGCATGAACACCGAACCCGGCATGTGCCCCGAGACGTACTCCTCCAGAGTGCGGACGTCGATGACCGTCTCTCCGCGTGTCACGGCGCCGGCGGCCTCGTGGACGGAAGTCACCTCCATCAGCGGGGACCCCACGTCCGGATGCGATCGGCGAGCGCGGCGGGCACTGCCTCGTCGGTGTCGCGTCGGGCACCCAGGGCCGCGCGGACTCCCACCAGGCCCGCGTAGAGGGGCGGGCAGGTCGGGCAGTCCTGCAGGTGCCGTTCGAGGAGTTGGCGATCGCGGGGAGGCAGCTCGTCGTCGATGTAGTCGGACACTCGCTTGCGGGCATCCCAGCAGCGCATCGGAACGGATGGGTCGTGCTCGTGATCGCGTTCGGAGAGTTCGGTGACCAGCATCATCCGACCCCGACGCAGGCGCTGCTTCGCGGCGGGCAGGCCGATCTGCTGGATGTCCGCGACCGCCGACATCGGCAGGCCCTCGGCATCGTGGAGGACGACCGCCGAGCGGTAGATGAGCGGGATTCGAAGGAGTGCGTCCTCGAGTGCCACCCGCTCGTGGGCGCGTTCCACGACGACGGCGGAGTCGACGGTGTAGGAGTCATCACTCCAGAGCACCTCGATTCGGTCCCCATCACCGTCAGCGATCTCGGTGGTCAGTTCGCGTCGGCGACGGGAGCCGTCAACCGCCAGGTTGTGCATGATGCGATGCAGCCAGGTCGCTACGGAGGACCGCTCCTCGAACGTCCGGCGCTTCTCTATGGCCCGCACCACGGTGTCCTGCACGAGATCCTCGGCCTGCCGTGGATCCGACAGCAAGGTCCGCGCATAGCGGCGAAGGCCGGGCAGCTCCTGGACGATCACGGACATGACGTCGACCGGGTGATGAGGTTCACCCACGACGACCTTGACTGCCTGCTCCTCGGTGGCAGCACTGCACATGCCGGGCCTCCAACTCACGATCTTTCGCATAGCGACCATACCCCGGGGGGTATAGACTACGCAAGGCGGTCGGAGATCCCGACGGCGGCCTGCTTCAGACGGTGACCTTCTTCTTGTTGGTGCTCAGGCCGAACAGGCGGTACAGCGGGCAGAAGCCCACCGCAGCGGTGACGAGCATGACGGCAGCGACGACGAACAGGATGATTCCGAGGACGCTCGAGGCGCCGACGGCGAAGGCGCCGAGGACGGCCGCGATCGCGATGACGACGCGAATGATGCGGTCGGCGTTGCTTTCATTCTTGGACATGGGGGGTGTTCCCTTCGTGTTGGTCAATACGCTGCATAGACGAGTGACGAGCCCGAATGGATACAACGCGGGGAGAAAGGTGGTCCCTTCGTGACTCATCAGGTGGGCCGACTGCCCGAGTGGTCGTCAGTGCTGGCCGTCGTGGCCCATCCCGACGATGAGTCCTTCGGGCTTGGCGCCGTGATCAGCGCCTTCATCGACGCTGGAGCCCGTGTGGACGTGCTGTGCTTCACGAAGGGCGAAGCCTCCACGCTGCGCGGGGTCGACGGCGACCTCGCCACGATCCGACGCGGGGAACTGACCGACGCCGCCCGCGAACTTGGGATCACCACGGTGCACCTGCTGGACTACCCCGACGGCGACTTGAGCGGGGTGGGCCTCACCGAACTCGCCGAGCAGGTTGTCGGTGCAGCCAGGGCGGCCGACTGCGACGGCATGCTCGCCTTCGATACGACGGGGATCACCGGCCACGCCGACCACATGCGCGCCACTAAGGCTGCCGTTATGGCTGCCCCGATCCTCGGGCTCGACGTGCTCGCCTGGACGCTCCCTGACGCTGTCGCTGCGGGACTGCGCACGACGCTCGGCGGGAGCTTCGACGGTCGCCCGGACAGCGACATCGACTTCGTTGTTCGCGTCGATCGGGCACGTCAGCAGTCCGCGGTGCGCTGCCATCCCAGCCAGGCGATCCCGAGCAGCGCACTGTGGGCGCGGCTCGACCTACTGGGCGACCGGGAGTACCTGCGCTGGCTGGTACGCGAAAGCTAGCCAGCGACCACGAAGCCGACCGACGCCAGCCCCGTGGCGAACGTAAGCAGGCCCAGGATGCCGGCAAGCGGCTTCTGCTTGGCCCCGGTGGCCATGATCCCCAGCGTCGTCATGTCGTTCCTCGGGAGGATGATGCCCTTGACGACGTGATCGCGACGGGCGACCAGTGCGTCATAGCGGGTACCCGTGATGCGCCAGACGACACCGACGACCACGAGGTAGGCGATGAGGATGCCGACCGCGATGAGTCCCGGCTGACTGACGGTCATGGCTGGCCGCTGAGACACGGCAGGGCGGCGGCCGGAATCGCGAGTCGTCTGAGCACTGGCCGAGTGTAGGGACGATGATGGACGCTCGCAGCGTCGCCGTCGCAGACAGCAGCGCGCGCCCACTCACGACGGGAGCCACCATGGAGTACACGACGCTGGGCCGATCGGGCCTGAAGGTCAGCCGCATCACCCTCGGCTGCATGAGCTTCGGCGACACCGCACGAGGGTTCAGTGAATGGGCGCTCGACGACGAGGCGGCTGAGCCCATCTTCCGACAGGCGCTGGAACTCGGGATCACGTTCTGGGACACCGCGAACATCTACGGGTTCGGTACGTCCGAGGAGATCGTCGGGCGTGCCATCAAGAAGTACTCCCGGCGCGAGGACATCGTGCTGGCGACCAAGCTCAACGCCCGCATGTACGACGGCCCTGGCGGCGAGGGCCTCTCGCGCCGCGCCGTGATGGAGCAGATCGACCAGTCGTTGACGCGGCTCGGCACCGACTATGTCGACCTCTACCAGATCCATCGGTTCGACCCCGCGACTCCTGTTGAGGAGACGATGGATGCACTCAACGACGTCATCAAGGCGGGGAAGGTCCGCTACATCGGTGCCTCGTCCATGTGGGCATGGCAGTTCTCGAAGATGCAGTACGCAGCAGATCTGCACGGGTGGACCCGCTTCATCTCGATGCAGGACCAGTACAGCCTGCTGATGCGCGAGGAGGAGCGCGAGATGTTCGGCCTGCTCGCCGACCAAGGCGTCGGCTCCTTGCCGTGGAGCCCGCTGGCGCGGGGCTGGCTCGCGCGCCCGTGGGGCGAGCGCACGCTGCGGTACGACACCGACCCGATGGCCAAGCGTCATCTGCTCGACGCGGACTCGAACGAGCGCATAGTCAGCGCGGTTCAGCAGATCGCGGCTGCGCGCGGAGTACCGATGGCGCAGATCTCGCTCGCATGGGTGCTGGCGAACCCGGTCGTCACGTCACCGATCGTCGGGCCCACCAAGCCGCATCACCTCGCCGACGCGGTCGCGGCGCTCGACATCGCGCTGACTCCCGAGGAGAAGACGCTTCTCGAGGAGCCCTACACGCACCGACTGCCCACGGGATTCTGATCGGTCGCAGGTTGACGAGCGGTCGGGCGGCTAGGGGTGGCTGCCGGGCGCAAACGCGGTGACGCCCACCGGGAAGGGCTTGCCCGACGGAGCAGTGGCCTGGAGTTGCACCGCCACGGTGCGACGCTGGAGCAGGCTCGATCCCGCAGTGGTGGCGAACGCGAACCGACGGAAGGTGACCAGGGGCGGGTCGTACGCCGTGGCGGTCCCGATGGCGAACCACGCATGTCCGCCTGCCGGCACGATGAATCGGTGCGGGGCCGGGCCTGCGATGTTCTGCAGGTTCCGGTTGGAGACCTTCACCGCCTTGCGGCCCGTTCGCGTCCACGCGCCCGTGATCTTCGGATACCCGTCGAGGGCGCACGCGACACCGCTGGTGTTCGTCAACGTGATCTGGACGTACGGCTGGGACATGCCGGCGCCGGATCCGCTCTGGCGCGCCGAGAGGTCGCGGGCCGAGCAGGTCGCGACGGACGAGTCGCCTGCGAAGGCGGCCGGACTCCCCGCGATCAGTCCCAGGGTCAGCAAGCCTGCGGAGGCTCCGACGATGCCCAATCTTGCCCTCATGGTCATGCCCGCGAGCATAGCCACGATCGGACTAAACGGACACGGTTACGCCGCCCGGCTTCCGGCGAACAGGTCGTTGATCTCGTCAATCTCGTTCTGCGAGGTCGCGTTGGCGAGGCAACGGTCCCACTCCTGCCGGTAGAGCTGAGCCGGGGAGAGCTCACGGTGGGCGAACAGGGAGGTGAGTGCCTTCAGCATCTCGATCACTTCTTCCTTGCGTGCTGGTTCGTTCTCTTCCCACTTCGGGAATCTTTAGTTAGGATTCCTAACTAGCAATAGACTACGCCCCAAAGCAGGACAAAGCAAAGGGACCAATGACCCCCTTCGACATGCCTCGACCGGGACTGCCCCGTCACGGCCTGCTGCGCGAGATCACCGACCAGGCCGTGATCGACACCGTGCTTGCTCGCGGGCAGGTGACCCGCTCCGAGCTAGCCGAGCTGACCGGCATCTCCAAGCCGACCATCTCGGAGTCGGCGCGCCGGCTTGAGGGTGCCGGACTGCTCCAGGCGACGGGGGTGCGTTCGGGCTTTCGCGGTCGGGTGGCCACCTACTACGAGCTCGCGACACAGGCGGGCTGGGTGCTCGCCATGGACATCGACTCCGAAGGCGTACACACCCGCTGCGCAGATCTCTCGGGAGTGGTGTTCGACGAGCACCACCACCCACCTGGTCCCCAGGGCGATACCGGTGCGGTCGTCAGGAGCATTCGCGCCGCGACTCGTCGATCAATCAAGAAGGGCGACCGAACTCACGGACGACTTCGCGCCCTGGCCATGTCGGTCTCGAACGCGGTAGATCCCGCAACGTCGCGGATCCTCGTGCTGCCGAGCGCCTCATTCCCCGAAGGCAAGCTCGATCCATCGACAGTCCTCGCCGACCTGGTGACGGCACCGATCCTCGTCGACAACGACATCAACTGCGCGGCCCTGGCCGAACACCGAGCAGGAGCGGCCGTCGGAGAGGACAGCTTCGCCTACCTCTTCGTCGGGTCCGGCTTCGGGATGGGCCTGTACTCCAACGGTCGCATGATCCGCGGGGCCCATGGCCTCGCCGGCGAGGTCAGCTACCTGGCCACGGCAACCGGACCAGCGGAGTACTCGACTCTCGTCAGTGCCCTGGGGCAGCAGGGTTTCGGGACACCCGACTCCAACGCCCTCGATGTGCCGACCATCCGCAGGTCATTGGCCGGCGGACGCACCGAAGACAAGGAGGCAGCGCGGGCGGCAGCGAAGGCAGCCAGAACGCTGGGCACGGCCATCGGCCAGATCATCATCGCCACGTGCGCCGTCGTTGACCCGGACCTGGTTCTGGTCGGAGGTCCACTCGGGCGGCACCCGGCGCTCTTCGAGAGGGCAAGGCGGACGGTTGCGGACCTCTTCCCGTCGCCGGTGCGCATCGAGTTGGGAGCCATCGGGGAGACCGCCTCGTTGCAGGGTGCGCTGCACCTTGCACTCGACCATTCGCGCAGAAACCTGCTCAAGTCGGCGTCCGCGTGAATTCCCGGCGACGTACGGCGAACGGCGCACGAACTCTCCCCCGTTGGGGCCTTCGACTCGCCTGCATCCCGCTGGATTCCCGTACCGTCCAGATACGTGACCATCGTCGCGATCGTGGATCTGGACAACACGCTCATCCGTGGCTCGTACCTGTTCCACTTCGGTTCTTACCTGGTTCGCCGGCGACTGCTCAGCCCCCGATCACTGATTCCGTTCATGCTGGCCGAGCTCCGCTACGTCCGTGACCGTCAGGAGCGACCAGGGATGCCGCAACGCGTGACCGAGTCAGTCCTCGACGTCGCCCGTGGCAGGGACCAAGCCACTCTCGTCGCCCTGTGTCGCGACTTCGTCGACCAGTCACTGGAGCGCTTCGTGGTGCAGGAAGTACTGGAGGCAGTCGTCGACCTGAGGGATCTGGGGATCCCGGTCTACATCGCGACCGCTAGTCCGCAAGAGCTCGCGGAGGTCATCGCCGAACGACTGGGGTTCGCAGGCGGGCTGGGCACGGTCTCCGAAGTGATCGACGGGAAGTACACCGGTCGCCTCGCGTCCGCGATCATGCACGGCGAGCACAAGAAATCCCGCGTGCAGGCCCTGCTGGCAGCTCTCGAGGCCGACCCGTCGCGTTGCTGGGCCTTCAGCGACTCGGCCAACGACCTTCCCCTCCTCGAATCAGTCGGCTGGCCCGTCGCGGTCAACGCTGACGCGAAACTGCAGACGATCGCTGCGTCCCTGGGCTGGCTCACGATCGACAGTTCGAAGGACGTACCCGAGAACCGGTGGTCAGCGCGGTGGAACTCCACTTCGAATCGATGGTTGCGCCAGAACCCTGCCACCGATGTGCCGATGCACTAGCAGGGTTCGCACCAGCCCGTTCGCTAGCTCGCCCTGGCGACACCCAACTGGGCGAGCAGCGTCTCGACGCGGGCCTTGATCTCGTCGCGGATGGGCCGTACGGACGCGACGTCGAGCCCGTTGGGATCGGTGAGCGTCCAGTCCTCGTAGCGCTTGCCGGGGAATACCGGACAGGCGTCTCCGCAGCCCATGGTGATGACGACATCCGCAGCGCGCACGACTTCGTCGGTCCACGGCTTGGGGAACTCCCCGCTGATGTCGATGCCCACCTCGGCCATCGCGGCGACCGCAGCGGGATTGACCTCGCTGCCGGGCTCGGATCCACCGGACCAGGCCACGGCGCGGTCACCGGCCAGCTCGCGGAAGTAGCCCAGCGCGATCTGTGATCGGCCGGCGTTGTGGGTGCACAAGAAGAGCACCACCGGTCGGTGGTCATCGCTCTTGCCCTCCACGCGCGCAAGAGCGTTGAGGCGCTCCCGCGCGAAGCGCTCGGCGAACATCGGCAGGTACGTGTCGTTCGACAGGCGGGACGCGAATTCGTCATAGGAGGTGATCAGGAAGCGCTCGATCGTCTCGGTGCCGAAGGTGCCGTCGAAGTCCTTCTGCAGGAGCATCGCGGAGGAGCGAAGGGTGGTCAGGTGCAGGAGGGGAATGTCCTCGTGGAAGTAGGTGACGGTCATCGAGTGCTCCTCTTGGTCGTGTAGCGATGGGGTCTCAGGATCGGGACCAGTTGGTCGACGCGACCACGAAGGTCCTCGATGGTCTGCGTGAAGGCCTCGTCGGTGTCGAGGCGGGCCGGGTCGGGGACAGACCAGTGCACATGCGTGTTGGGCAGCGGGCCGAGCTCCTCGTTGACGGAGTCGCACACGGATACGACGACGTCGTCAGGACGCAGCACGTCGTCGATGTACTGCGGGGACTTCTGCTCGATAGTGAGGCCCTGTCGCCTGGCTGCCTTCTGCGCCCGGGGATTGATCCGATCCGCGGGATGGGTGCCAGCGGACGTGCTGGGGATGTCGCTGACGTCCCGCCACAGAGCATCGGCCAGAACCGAGCGCGCCGAGTTGTGGGTGCAGACGAAGACAACCCGGGGAGCGGACACCTCCGGCGGCGCGGGAAGCAGATCCTGGAGTGAGTCGCGGAGAAGCCGGACATAGGTGCGCCGACGGTCGTTCTGCGACGGCTCGCGGGCGATGACGCCGGCGGACTCGAGGATCTTCAAGTGGTGTGCAAGCAAGTTGCCGGGGATCTGCAGGGCCGCCGCGATGGCATCGGGTGAGAGGTCCTGGACTTGGAGGAGGTCCACCACCGCGAGCCGGTTCGCGTCGCCGAGGGCGCTGAGGACCTGTGCCCTCTCCGCGAGGCTCCGCGCGAGTGCAGTAGAGTCGGCTTTTGCTTCAGTAGACATTGAGTCAATGTTCTTTGATTTATTTTGGCGTGTCAAGTAGTGTCCGCTCGTCACCTCAGGAAAGGCGTGGACATGTCCCACCGGCTCGAGCGCCGCGGCGCTGCCGAGTTCCTCGGCACGGCCGTCCTGGTCGCCACCGTGGTGGGCTCGGGGATCATGGGCACGGAGTTGTCGGACAACCTCGCGGTGACACTCCTCATCAACGCGATCGCCACCGTCGCGGCGCTCGGCGTGCTGATCTGGGCCGTCGGCCCCATCTCGGGCGCGCACTTCAACCCGGTCGTGACGGGCGTCACCGTCGTCCGTCGCGAGATGCCCGTTCGTGAGGCGGGCGTCTATGTGATCGCGCAGGTCGGCGGAGCACTGGCCGGCGTTGCCCTCGCCAACCTCATGTTCGACCTGCCGGCTTGGCAGGCGTCCACGCACGTGCGCACCGGATGGCCGATCTGGCTGGGCGAGATCGTTGCGACCGCCGGCCTGCTCCTGGTCATCGGTGCTCTGACGCGCACTGGGCGCGGGCACCTAGGCGCCATGCTGGTCCCCGCATGGATCGGGGCCGCCTACTTCTTCACGTCCTCGACCTCATTCGCCAACCCGGCAGTCACGATCGGGCGGGCATTCACCGACACGTTCTCCGGCATCGCACCGGCGAGCGTGCCCATGTTCATCGTGTTCCAGGTGGTCGGTGCAACGATTGGTGCCCTGCTCACCGAGTTCTTCTACCCGCGTCCCGGCGCCGCCGAGCCGCTCGACCTGCCCGACCCCATCCACCATGGCTCTCACCCAAGCGACTGACGGAACACCCCCAGAGAAACGAGAGTCCCCACCGATGAGCGACAAGCCGTCCGTCCTGTTCGTGTGCATCCACAATGCAGGGCGCTCCCAGATGGCCGCGGCCTACCTCACGCACCTCGCGGGCGATCGGGTCGAGGTCCGTTCCGCAGGCTCCGCCCCCGCCGAGTCCGTGAATCCGGCAGTCGTCGAGGCACTGCTCGAGGAGGGCATCGACATCAGCCGCGAGACACCGAAGGTGCTCACCGACCGAGCGGTGTTCGAATCGGACGTCGTCATCACGATGGGCTGCGGGGACGTCTGTCCGGTGTACCCGGGGAAGCGCTACGAGGACTGGAAGCTCGAGGATCCGGCCGGCCAAGGCGTCGCAGCGGTCCGGCCGATTCGCGACGACATCCGGCGCCGGATCGAGGTTCTCATCGCCGAGATCGCACCCGTCGAGTAGCGGGCAATCTAACAGTATTCGCTGTTGACACCAGTTGCGACTGCTGGTTAGTCTGGCAGGGCCACCCGAAGGAGCCCGCGATGACCGGACCGAGCCATGACTAAGCGCACCCTGGCGACGCCCGCCGCCCGGGCAGCGGAGATCGCCCCGGTCCTCAAGGCGCTCTCGGACGAGAATCGGCTGACGATCCTGCTCGCCGTGGCCGACAACGATTCGTCGGTGACCGAGCTGATGTCCACGACCGGTCTGTCGCAGACCCTCGTCAGCCATCACCTGAAGAGCCTTCGCGACAACGGCCTCGTCGTCGCGACGCCTGTCGGGCGCAGCAACGTGTACTCGCTGTGCTGCGACGCCATGGCCGAGCCCATCGCCCTGCTGTCGACGCTTGCCGGCATCGACACGACCGACGCACACCCCACCGAGTAGAGGACCTAGGAATGACCGTCCACGGAGCTGAAGAGATCACCACTGCCGTTCGCGAGCGCTACGCCGGCCTGGCCCGCAGCGCGTCATCATGCTGCGGACCGTCCGCCAGCGGACTCGACCCGTTCGGACAGTCGCAGTACAGCGACAACGAGCGGTCCTTGCTACCCGAGGAGGCACTGCTCGCATCTCTTGGCTGTGGAAACCCGACGATGCTCGCCGAGCTCAACCCAGGCGACGTCGTTCTCGACCTGGGCTCGGGCGGTGGCATCGACGTGCTGCTGTCCGCGCGACGCGTCACACCGGGCGGAAAGGCCTACGGGTTGGACATGACGCCGGAGATGCTGGCTCTCGCAAACGCCAACAAGACCAAGGCCGGCGTTGACAACGTGGAGTTCCTGCTGGGCACCATTGAGCACATTCCCCTGCCCGACGACTCGGTCGACGTGATCATCTCCAACTGCGTCGTCAACCTCTCCGCCGACAAGGACGCGGTATTCCGCGAGGCACTTCGGGTGCTCAAGCCCGGCGGTCGCTTCGCCATCTCCGACATGGTCCTGTCGCGCGCACTCTCGCCGCAGCTGACAGGGATCATGGCGCTGTGGACCGGCTGCATCGCCGGCGCACTCACCGAGTCGGACTGCACCGACCGCATGACCGCGGCGGGATTCACCGACGTCTCGATCGAGCCCACTACGGTCTTCGGTCGCACCGAACTCGAGGGCCTCGCCGCCGGCCTGCGTCCCGAGGACGTCCCCACCGGCCTGGACATCGAACGGACGATCACCGAGTTCGACGGCGTCATCCGATCCGCCTTCATTCGCGCAACCAAGCCGGGCACCCACGTCCGATCAGCACCCGAGGAGTCCCGCATGCCCTCCGTCCGCGTCTACGAGCCCGCGCTGTGCTGCAACACCGGTGTGTGCGGACCCGACGTCGACCAGGCACTGATCGACTTCACGGCGGACCTTAACCACCTCTCCGAACGCGGCGCCGACATCGCTCGGCACAATCTCGCCAACAACCCCACCGCGTTCGCCGAGGACCAGACCGTTCGGGCATTCCTTCAGGTCGCCGGCTCCGACGGTCTCCCGCTCACCACCGTCGATGGAGTCACGGTCATGACGGGTGCCTACCCCTCGCGGGAGCAGCTGCTGAAGTTCGCCGGGCTCCTCGACGGACCAGCGGTCGTCCCCGCTGACGCCACGCTGCTCAACGCGCCTGAGGGCGACAGTTGCGACTGTGGCCCCTCCGGCTGCTGCTGATCATGCGCTTCCTGACTGACGTACCTCGCTTCGTCTTCTTCACCGGCAAGGGCGGCGTCGGCAAGACCTCACTGGCCTGCGCCACGGCGATCCACCTGGCCGCCGAGGGCAGGGCGGTGCTGCTGGTGAGCACCGACCCAGCATCCAACGTCGCCCAGGTCCTCGGCGTCACCATCGGGAACACCGTGACGGCCATCGCCGCAATACCAGGGCTCTCGGCCCTCGAGATCGACCCCGAGCAGGCGGCCGACGCCTACCGCGAGCGCATCATCGCGCCAGTGCGTGGCCTGCTCCCGGATCGGGAGATCGCGTCGATAACCGAGCAGTTGTCCGGCTCGTGCACAACCGAGGTCGCGTCGTTCAACGAGTTCACCGCCCTGCTCGCCGCCGAGGCTGCCTTTGGGGAGTACGAGCACATCGTGTTCGACACGGCCCCGACCGGCCACACCATCCGACTCCTCCAACTGCCCGGCTCGTGGACCGACTTCCTCAACGACGGCAAGGGCGATGCGTCCTGCCTCGGCCCGCTCGCAGGACTCGACAAGCAGCGCGGCATCTACGCCGATGCCGTCGGTGCGCTCAAGGATCCGGCCCGAACGCGACTGGTCCTCGTGACACGGGCACAGGCATCGGCGATCGCGGAGATCGACCGGACCGCCGGCGAGCTCGCGGTCATCGGCATCCATGCCACGAACGTGGTGGTGAACGGCGTCCTGCCCGACGACGGCAGCGACGACCGGCTGGCCGCCGCCGTGCGAGTCCGCGAGCAGGCGGCGATCGCGGATATGCCGAGGTCTCTTGCCGACCTACCGCTGGACCTGATCGACCTCAAGGCCGCCAACATGGTCGGAGCCGACGCACTTCTCCAACTGCTCGACGACGCGCCTGCGGACAGCATCGACCATCCGGTTGTCCCATTGGCCGTTCCCGATGCACCCCTGTCAGCACTCATCGACGAGCTCGAACGCGCCGGGCATGGCCTGATCATGTGCATGGGCAAGGGCGGAGTCGGCAAGACCACGATCGCCGCCGCCATCGCCGTCGCCCTCGCTGACCGCGGTCATGCTGTGCACCTGACGACGACGGATCCCGCAGCCCACCTCGAGGAAACCTTGGCCGGGAACGTGTCCGGACTGCGGGTGTCGCGCATCGATCCTGTGCAGGCGACGCAGGAATACCGCGACCGCATCATGACGACCAAGGGCGCGGCTCTCGACGATGCCGGCCGCGCCAACCTTGCCGAGGACCTGCTGTCCCCCTGCACCGAGGAGGTCGCGGTCTTCCAGCAGTTCTCCCGCGTCGTGAACGAGTCGCGGCGCGAGTTCGTCGTAGTCGACACCGCGCCAACCGGACACACCCTCTTGCTGTTGGATGCGGCCGGCTCCTACCACCGCGACGTGGTTCGGCAGATGGGCGACTCCAGCGACTACACGACGCCATTGATGCGACTGCAGGATCCCGAGCAGACGAAGATCCTGCTGGTCACCCTCGCCGAACCGACGCCGGTGACCGAGGCCCAGGTTCTCCAGGACGACCTCATCCGCGCCGGCATCAGCCCCTGGGCCTGGGTCATCACCAACTCGCTCGCCGCTGCCGCCCCCCAATCAGCGCTCCTGCAGCAGCGGGCCGCTGCCGAGCTCGACCAGATCTCCCGCGTCGGACATCTCACCGACCGCTGGGCCGTCGTGCCACTCCTGGAGTCCGAGCCGACCGGACCCGTGCGGCTGCGGGCCCTGGCCCGCGAGGTCGCCCCCATCCACTGAATCCGATGCTGGGCGTTCACCCGTGCGACCAAGCCGATCGGGCAGTCCAGATGAGGGGTACCTGAGGCCAGCCTGAGGACTCCTCCTCATCCGCTGCCCAGCGGCGTTTTCCCCTAACAATTCCCAAGGTTCGTAGACGACCCTCCATTTGGGTCCCCCCACGAGGGGGATTGCCAAGTGTTTGTCGGGGACCAACGGGGATCAAAAAGGGGAAGCCATGACCGTCAAAGCAGGACAGCGCTTGCGGGAGTTCACCGCACACCTGACCCAGTCAGGGAATCGAGGAGGGAGCCCGGGCAGTCGCCGACGGGGCTCGCTCGTGGCCGCTTTCGCGGTCACCGTTGCGGTAGCCCTCGGTGGGGCGGTCCTTCCGGCCCATGGAGCCGGCACCCCGGTTGCCGTCCTTCCGGTCATCCCGTCGAGCACGCAGTTCGACATCACCGGCCTCATCGAGAGCGCAACGGTCGACGCGGCCGCTGATGCGCACTCTGGCGGCGTCCTCACCGTCAATGGCAGCACGGTCGTCATCCCGCGCGAGACGATCGTGATCCTGCCCGCCAACGCCCTGACGTGGCAGGAGCTGTTCTCGCACGCTCCTGGCGGCTACGCGCCGACCCAGACCGGTATGGCGCTGGCCGACTCCCCCAAGCCCATGACGACCTACGAGGTCAACGTCATTGGCAACCGGGTGGTCGACCCCAACGGAATCAACGGCTGCAAGGTCGCGGCCGGCTGCGATCGCCTGATCGCCGGTCTCGTGCACATCTCCCAGAACGACCTCAACGCCAACACCGGCTACATCAACTTCATCGACTACGGCACCGGCGAGTTCGAGGTCGGCGGCAAGCTCGGCGTCCAGGGCACTGGCGCTCGCGTTCGCCTCAACGATCCCGCCATGTCCACCAGCGGCTCCGGTGGCCGCTACGGTCGCGCCACCTCTCCCGATGATCGCTTCCAGGTCGATCAGGACAACCCGACGGTGCTCGCCGAGACCGGTTTCCCGATGTGCATCCCGCGGACGGACCCGCAAGGTGCGACTCCGGATCCGCTCTGCCCGGAGACCAACCGGCCGATCGTCAGCACTCCCGCTACCGACAAGTCCGGCATCACGCCCAACCCGAACGCGCTGGTAGCCGGTACGTACTACCACATCTTCCGCATGGACGATCCGGCCAACATCGACACCAACGCCGCCCTGTGCCTGCGGGCTCCCTGCGCAGACCCGCGCAAGCAGGCTCCGCTGGAGATCGGTGACTACGTCAACGTCGCGGGCACCCTGGTGAGCAATGCCACGGGCCCGTACATCTCGGCACACACCGTGAACGCGAGCCTGGGCATCTACACCCAGCCCGGCAAGAACCCGGCGTACGTCTCGCTCGATGTGTCCCTCATCGGCACCGGTGGCCTGACGGTCTTCGGAGCCGGTGAGGCCGCGGCCCGCACGCGCTTCGAGGGCATGGCAACCGACGAGACGCGGGCGATCCGCGTGTACGGCGTCGACGTCAACGCCTCGACGGGTGCCACCACCGATCGCGAGTGGGGCTCGATCATGCCCGACCTCGGTCCGCCCACCGGTGCTGTTCGCGGCCGCTGGCGCTTCCGTCCGCCGTGCACCGTGAGTGTTCCTACGACCAAGTCGTGTGTCGGACCGGCCGCTGGCCAGTTCATTCCGCCGACGCGTGAGGTGCGTGCGGTTGTCGACGGCTTCTCGCAGTTCAAGCCGGGCGGCTCCACGGCCAACGCGAACAGCCAGGTTCCTGGCACGCCGGGCGCCAACACGGCAGCCAACGGCCTGTACTGGGGCCAGTACCACGCACCCATCGGTGAGTACATCTTCCCGGAGAACATCCCGGGCTCGGCCATCCCCGAGGATAACTTCAACACCATCCCGTTCCTCGCCAACGGCGGCTATCAGTCGATCACCGGTGTGCAGGCAGGCGTGCTCAGCCCGTGGCCGAGCAACGTCCTCCCGAATGCTGGCGTCTGCGCCACGGCGACGATCGTCGGCGGACCGTACTCGGTGGTCACCGGTGGATCCCTGCAGCTCTCCGGCACGGTCACCGCAGGTGCCTCCGCACCCGTCTCGGTGAACTGGACCGCGGGAACGACTGCGAACGGCACGAATCTGAATGCCGCCCTCACCGGGGCGACCACGACGACGCCGACGTTCAGTGCCATCGGGCTGGCAGCCGGCACGTACAACCTCGCGTTCACGGCAACCAACCCCTGCGGGGCGTCGGTCGCCAACACCACCATCACGGTGAGTGGAGCGCCTGGCCCGGCAATCAACCCGATCACCAACCCAACGGTGACGGCAGGCACGCCGGTGACCCTCACGGCCACCAGCGCATCCCTTCCGGCACCGACGTGGACGTGGCTGCAGACCGGAGGACCGGCCAACCCGGTCCTGACCCAGACCCCGGCCGCAGCCTCGGCCTCGGCGACCTCGTCGCTGAGCTTCAACCCCACGGTTGCGGGCACCTACACCTTCACGGTGAAGGCCGCCAACAGCCAGGGCACGTCACCTGCCAGCACCGTGACGGTCACCGCGACGGCGAACACCCCAACCACCGTCACGCTGACCAACACCGAGTACCGCACGACGAAGCAGCGACTGGTGATCAGTGCGACGACGACCGACCCGTTGGTCACGTCGATGGTCCTCCAGCCGTACCAGACCGAGACCGGGACGACGTTCGACCCGGCCACACTGGGTGGCAACCTCACGGTCTCGCTGGTGGCACCAGGTACGTTCACCATGACGCTGGTCGGCGCCCCGCCGCCCGCGTGCAACCTTGGTGGTACCTACGCAACGCCGTGCTCGAAGACGCCGCTCACGGTCAAGGCAGTCAACGCCGCCGGCGCCATCGTGGGCACCAGCCCGGCGACCGTCATGCAGAAGATCCGCGCCTGACAGCAGTGCGTAACACTGTTACTAGCTAGACCGGCGCTGCCGGGGCACAGAACATCGTGCCCCGGCAGCACTGCATCACGAACCATGAAGGAGACCGTCATGCCGACCAGCCGCCGAGTGCTCACGTCCGCCGCGGTTGCCGCGCTGACCTTCGCCGCGGCGGTCACCCCCGCCACTGCCGCACCGGCAAAGCATGGTGACAGCTCGCGCTCGGTTCAGGTGTCCGCCGCCTGCGGTTCCATCGCCACCACGCTCACGTTGCGTGCGCGCAACAGCGGGGTCGAGGCCGAGTATCAACTCGACGAGAACCGCAACGGCAAGACCTGGAAGCTCAGGCTGTCCCGCAACGGCCAGGTGCTCGCCCGCGCACGTCGGACCACGATCGGCCCCAGCGGTGCACTGCACTGGCGGGTGCTCGCGGTCGGCGTCGCGAACACCGACGCTCTGCAAGTCACCGCTCGGCGAAGGACCGCGACCTGTGTGATCAGCGGCAGCATCAACGCTTCCGGCGGCGGTCAGTCAAGCACCACGTCGCCGGCAGCGACCCCGACTCCGGCGCCGTCCGCCTCGAGCACCGCAAGCGGCGCGAACGTCGACACCATCGAGGTCAGCAAGTGCTACACCAATGCCACCAAGAAGACCGGCGGCGAACTGCTGATCAAGGCGAGCAGTTCGGACCCGACGGCGAAGCTTCTCGCCTACCGCCCGGACGGCTCACTCATCGGCGAGGTCCAGAACGGCGGCGGCAGCCGTTACGGCGGCAGCGTGATGCCCTACCAGCCCAACGACCCGGGCACCGTCACGATCAAGAGCAGCTCAGGCGGCAGCGTCACCGTTCCCACAGGGCCGTTCCAGCTCTAGCCCCCTCTAGCCCCCTCGTGCCCGCTAGGTGACCGTCACCGGAGCAGGCGCAGCACCAGCGCGAAGATCGCCGGCCTTGTGATCGGCGAATCTCGTGATCGCCTCCTGGCCGGCACCGAACAGCGCGGCCACCATCGCGAAGCCCGACAACTGATTCGTCGAGGCTGTCGCGAGCCCGGCAGCGACGGCCATCATTCCCACCACGGCCGACCATGCACCGACGACCACCTTCAGTGTCGCTTGCTCGGAGATCGGGCTGAACGGGCTGGCCTTGTCCGGCATCTGCGACAGCGACGGAATTGCGCTGAAGAGCGCGCCGAGGGCCCCGAAGAACATCGCCACGGCGATCAGCGTGTTCGATGGCAGGCCGTCGGTGGGCGGCAGCAGCGCCCATTCCCACACCCATACGGCCACGAGCAGTGCGAGACCGAGGACGATGAGCAGTCCGTTCAGGATGCGCAGGCCGTTCCGGAACTGCCGGAGCTCTCGCTGCTGCCGATCCACCTGCTTGTGCGTCGCCGCGAGGAGGACGCTGCCCGCGGCGATGAGTTCCTTCTCCGGAGGCGGATGCGGCAGGCCGAGCAGCCGCTTGAGCTCCTTGACCTGTGGGTCGTAGGGCCCGAGAGCATCGATCCCCCGCGCCAGAGTCACTGTGGCTTGAGCTCGCGCGACAACGCCCTCGCTGCTCTCGAAGAGGGTCTCCTCGGCAACGCGCATGTGCCGCCACGTGGCCTCGATCCGCGCTCCTGTCCACCACTCCCGCACCTGGGACCGCCCGTTGACGAGACTGCGCGCAGCATCAACGTGGCTGCTCACCAACCGAGCGTTGACCTCATTAGCGTCGTCGAATTCTGCGCGCGCGAGGCTCTCCAGGCGGTCGAGGCGGCTCAGTGCCTCATCCCGCCACATGCCTCCGCGAAGGACGTCGCGCCGACTCTTGATCCTTTGTACCGACTGATCCGTGGAATGCACGGGTCACCTTCTTTCACCCGGTGCGTTGCGGCGCGCCCAGTCAGGCGAGCACGTTGAGGCCGACGAACAGGCACTGTCATCGGCCCTCCCCGCTGGACCGAGGCCTCCAGTGCCCCGAAGGGCCCAACGGCGAATCGCCCCGGTTTGGGCAAATATTCCCGATTACGGCACATCCGTCAATCAGTATTTATGCCGTTAACCGGGCAAGCATCGAAGGACTGGGTACAGGACGATCCCAGCAGCGGGCCAGGTGCCATAGTGCGCTCACACGACGGCAGCGAGCAGCGGAGGTCCCATGAGCATTCGGATCGGGGTCATCGGCACCGGCATCATGGGGGCCGACCACGCGCGGATCCTCCACCGCGATGTGCCCGGTGCCCAGGTGACGATGCTGGCCGACATGGACACCGCCCGCGCGCAGGCCGTTGCGAACGACATCCCGGGCGCGATCGTCACCGACAGCGCCCAGGAGATCATCACGTCGAGCGACGTCGATGCCGTGCTCATCGCCTCCAGCGATGACACGCACACGGACTACGTGCTCGGCTGCCTCGACCACCGCAAGCCGGTGCTGTGCGAGAAGCCGCTGGCCCCCTCCTCGGCTGACTGCCTTCGACTTGTCGATGCGGAGGACGCCATCGTGGGGGACGGCGTTCCACTGATCTCGGTGGGCTTCATGCGCCGATTCGACCCCGGCTATGTCGAGTTGAAGTCTCTCGTGACGTCCGATGACCTCGGCATGCCCCTTCTCGTTCACAGCACCGGTCGCGGTGTCAGCGCTCCGGCCGGGACCAACGAGTTGACGGTGACCGGCTCAGCCATTCACGACATCGACATCGCTCCGTGGCTGCTGGACTCGCCCATCGTGGAGGCGGCCTGGTTCGCACCGCGACAGTCGCCAGCGGTGTCCGACAGGCAGGACCCGCAGTTCATCCTGCTCCGCTCAGCCAACGGCGTGCTCGTCACCGTGGACGTCTTCCTCAACGCCAAGTACGGCTATGACGTCCGCTGCGAGGTTGTCGGCGCAGAGCGGACGGCCAGCCTCACCGAACCGCATCTCGTGGTGCGCGACTCCGGCCGCACCCACGGTCACGGCTATGCCGCCGACTGGCGACCCCGCTTCGCCGACGCCTACCGACTGCAGAACCAGGCATGGGTGCGCTCACTGCGCGCCGGAACGCCGAGCCCGCTTGCCACTGCCACCGATGGCCTGCAAGCAGCGCTCGTCGCCGAGGCCGTCATCGCATCGATGCATGCTGGCGGCGGCTTTGCACCAGTGCGCGGTGTTAAGCCATGACTGCACCACTGGATCAATCGCTCGCCAACGCGATGATCGATGACGCCGTCCGCACGGCCCATCCTGACTACGTCGCGGTGCTCATCGCCGCGACGGGACTCGAGCCGGGCTCCACATCCGCCCACAGTGAGGAACTCCTCCGCGAGGCCGAAGGCCGCGCCGGCGCACTGCTCGACGGCCGCGAGCCGCACGAACTGCCTGAGGTGATGGCGTGGCGGCAGGCCTACCAGTCCTTCGGGGTCAAGCCGCGCGAAGGGAGATCCAGCGTCGAGGCGCTCCTGCGGCGCGCGGGCACGGGCCTGCCGCGGATCGACCGACTGACCGACGTCTACAACGCGGTCTCGGTCATGCACCTGATCCCGCTCGGCGGCGAGGACCTCGTCGGCTACGTCGGGCCGCCGCGACTGGTCGTGGCCACCGGCGAGGAAACGTTCGACACCGTCGCCGATGGCCAGCCCGCTGTGCACACGGCGACTCCCGGGGAGATCATCTGGCGCGATGACATCGGCGTGACGTGCCGTCGATGGAACTGGCGGCAATGCGTGCGAACGCGGCTGGGCGATGGAACGACGACTGCGCTGTTCATCATCGACGGACTCGGGCCAGATGCCGGCCAGCGAGCCCAGGCAGCAGCCGACGACCTGATGCTGCGCCTCGCCATCGACTCCCCCGCCGTGACGTTCACCTCCCGCACACTCGCCGACTGAAGGGACGCACCGTGCTCATCCATCCCTGGGACTCCGCCCGCCCCGACGAGTGGCGGGACTGGCTCGGCACGACCGCGCCGTTCGGGCAACTGTCGGTCACGAACGACGACCCTGCGGGCGCACCGATCGTCCTGCCCACGCACGCGGTGGTCGAGGGACCCGACCTGCTGGTGCACCTCGCGCGCCCGAACCCCGTGTGGCCGCATATCGCCGCCCACCCGCGGGTGCTGTTCAGCGTCATCGGTGACTACGCCTACATCCCGAGCACCTGGCGTGCCAAGGCCGGCGGGCCGGACGAGGACGGCGTCCCCACCAGTTACTACGCGACCGTCCAGTTCACGTGCGACGCGGAGATCATCGACGACCGCGAGGAGAAGGCTGAACTCCTGCGCACCCAGCTTCGGCACCTGCAACCACAGGGCGACCACGCCGTCGTCGATGTCGACCAACCTCCCTACGGGCGCATGCTCCCCGGCATCCGGGGCATCCGACTGCGCATCGTCGACGTGGTCGCGAAGTTCAAGTACGACGACCACAATCCGATCGAGCATCGCACCCGCGTTACCGACCGGCTGATCGAGCGCGGCGAACTGCACGACCCCGGTGCTGCGGCGCAGCAGGCGCGCCGCCTCGAGGAGCGCGGTTAGCGAGCAGGCTCGATCACGGGCTTGATGCACGAACTGTCTGCCGAGGCCTCAAGGGCATCCGCATACTGCTCAAGCCCGAAGCGGTGGGTGATGAACCCGTCTCCCTTGACGACGCCGTTGCGCAGTGCGAGGACGGCGCGGTCGAAGCAGTTGACCTGCGACACCGACCCCATGATCGTCAGTTCGCGCCGGAAGATGTCGTAAGGCGAGACCGGCCAGACGTCCGCCTCGTTGGTCATCCCGTAGACGAGAACGGTTCCCCCGGTCCGCGTGATCGGAATGGCCAGCCCGAGAATGCTGAGCGCACCCGTGGCGTCGATCACGACGTCGTAGCCGTGCGGCTTGGCTGCGCGCAGGCTTCGCTCGGCTGCCGCGAGATCGGCTCTGTCGATGGTGACCGTCCGCGTCGCACCGAGTTGCTCGGCCATGTTCAGCTTGAACTGCGTTGAACCGCAGACGGTGACGTCGAATGCCCCGCTGGCCCTCAACAGTTGGGTGAGGATCAGGCCTGTCGGTCCGGCACCGAAGACGACGACCGAACTGCCGACGTCCATCCGGAGCCGATCGAGCCCGTGTACGACGCAGGCGGTCGGCTCGGCGAGGACGGCCGTGTCAACAGGGATGTCGTTGACGACCCAGCACTTCGTCTCGCGTGCCGCGACGTACTCGGCGAAGCCGCCGGGCAGGTTGATCCCCCGCGACTCCCACACCTCGCAGTAGTGGCCCATGTGCCGGCGGCACGGCTCGCACTGGCCGCACGACCAGCTGTTGTCCAGCACGACGCGATCGCCGGCGACCAAGGTCGTCACGCCCGCGCCGAGTCGCACAACCTCCCCGACCATCTCGTGACCCGGAGTGAGCGGGTAGCGAGGACCGAACTCACCTTCGTGCAGATGGCGATCCGTCCCGCATACGCCCGTCATCACGATCTTGACGAGCACCTCCCCCTCGCCGGGCGTCGGCGCAGGGATCTCGACAACACTGAACGAACGTGGAGCGTCGTATTGGATCGCTCGCATGTGCTCCTCCATGCCTAGACGGTCGCGAGCGCTTGCCTGAGCGTCGCATGGACGCCCCGGTCGGCCAGTGAACTCCGAGCCTTCAAGAACTCCTCCCGGAAGACCTCGTTCGAGGACATCTCACCGAAGAGTCCCTGCTGTTCGATGAACGCCGTCGGGCTTTCGTCCTGTGCCAGCGCCGCCCGCATCATCTCCGCGGCATGCGCGTCCTCGGGGACCTCTGCCGGCCACAGCTCCCCGTTGGCGATCTGCACCCAGAACTGCGCCCAGGCGGCGACCACGAGCGCACCCAGTGGCACATCTCGGCCAGCGGCCAGATTCGCTCGGATCGTCGGCAGCGTGAACGTCGTCATGCGGTTCGCGCCGTCCGTAGTGAGCCGCTTCAACGTGTCCCGCATCTTCGGATTGCTGAATCGCTCGATGACCGCCGCCATGTACCCATCGAGGTCGATGCCCGGCAGATCGCCAAGCGTCGGTGCGGCCTCCTGGGTCATGTAGCGCTCGAGGAACACCCGTATCAGGTCGTCGCGGAGCACCTCGTCAACAAAGGCGTAGCCGAGGGGAGCACCGAGGTAGGCAACTCCCATGTGGCTGGCATTCAGCAGTCGCAGCTTCATCAACTCATATGGCTTGACGTCCTCGACGAACTGGACGCCGACGAGCTCAAGAGGCGGGCGGCCAGCGGTGAAGTGATCCTCCACGATCCACTGGACAAAGGGCTCGGCAGGCACGGGCCACTGATCCTCGATGCCGAAGTCGTCCGCGACCGCCGCGCGATCGGCGTCGGTGGTGACTGGGGTGATGCGGTCGACCATGCAGTTGGGGAACGACACGTTGGCGTCGATCCATTCGCCAAGGTCCGGGTCCACTAGCCGTGCGAAGCCAGTGATCGCCCGCCGCGCGATGTCTCCGTTGCCCTGCAGGTTGTCGCACGAGAGGACCGTGAACGGCTCCAGTCCGGCCGTGCGTCGGCGGCGCAGCGCTTCGACGAGGTAGGCGAACGCGGTCTGCGGTTGCTGCGGATTCGACAGGTCGTGCACGACTGCGGCGCTCGTGGGGTCGAACTCCCCCGTCGCCGCGTTCTTGAGGTAGCCGCCCTCGGTGACGGTGAGGCTCACGATGCGGACTGACGGGTCCATCAGTCGCGCGTAGACCGCCTCAGGGTCATCGGGTCCGAACAGGTACTCAAGCACCGAGCCGACAACACGGGGCTCGAGCGAGCCGTCGGCATGGCGGATAACCAGCGTGTAGAGGCAGTCCTGTGCATGCATGACATCGCGCATAGCCACATCCTGCGGAAGGACGCCGACGCCGCAGATGCCCCAGTCGAGTCCTTGTCCCGACTCCATGAGTCGGTCGATGTACATCGCCTCATGCGAGCGATGGAAGTTCCCGAACCCGAAATGCAGGATCCCGACTGACGCGGCGCCCCGGTCATACGTGGGGGTCGCCACCTGCCCCATGGCAGGAAGATTGACAGAGGCCAGCGCCGCCACGGCATTTCCACTCTCGTCGAACGTGCACAGGAAGGGCAGAGCACACGGTATTACGCCCCGGGGACTGACGAGAGTGCATCCCCTAAGGCCGGTATCCGCCGATCTCGATTGCGGGGAGACGCTCATCGACCCCAACGACGCGATCGACCCAGGTGCGCTCCTCGGCCGGCAGCTTCAGGACAACGGAGCGGGCAGGCGATGTGCCCTCGTCTACCGGGGACAGCACTCCCGAGGGCACGCCGCCACGTCGATGCTCGGCGACCGCAAGGATCTCCGTCGCCATCGCGCCTAGGTCGTGCAGGCTCTGATGCCGATGGGCGCGGCGCCCGAGATCAACCTGCGCGATGCCGTCAAGTCCGTGAAGTGCGTGCACATCCAGCAGGGTGGAGAACTCCACCCCGTAGCCCGCAGGGATCGACAGGCGTTCCATCATCGACCGCCGGATCGCCCATTCGCCTGCGAGCGGCTGCACGATCTCCGCGAGCTCCGGCTGATGGAGTGCGAGCCATGGACGGGCCACCAACTCCGTGACCCGTCCGCCCTCAAGACTGGGAACGCCACCCATGTCCAGCACGCGATCGTAGAAGCCGCGGACCAGCATCACCGACGGCCGCGTGAGCAGGGGGCCGAGCAGTCCGGTGACGAAGTGCGGTCCCCACTCGGTGAGATCGGCATCGATGAACACCAAGAGATCGGAGGTCGTCACGAAGAGCGACTTCCACAGCGCCTCTCCCTTCCCTGCCTGCACGCCAAGGTCAGGCCGCACGTCCTGGACCGAGTGCACTGTCGCGCCGGCCATTCGGGCCTCGGCGACCGTCGCATCGCTGGAGAGGGAGTCCATGACAACGAGCTCGTCAACGAGGTCCGACAACTCGGTCGCGATGAGGCTGACCACTTCACCGACCGTGCCCGCCTCATTCCTGGCCGGGATCACGACCGCTATCCGCGCATCCGCCTTGAGCTCAACCAGCCGAGCGGCGGGCCAGTCAGCCGCTGTCGACGTGTTGTGCGCGAACCAGTCACTCACGACGGGGCTCATGACGCAGCGCATCGGGCAGCACGTAGTCGGGGGAGATGTCCCGCCTGCCGGTGAGCACGTCGATCGTCGCGATCACGTCCAACGCCGCGGCAACGTCATGCACCCGCACGATGTTGCCGGGAGTGATGGCGAGATAGGCGATCGCAGCCGCCGTCGCCGCATCTCGTGCGCGCGGCGTTCGGCCGGTCACGGCCCCAAGGAAGTCCTTGCGGGACAAGGCAAGGAGAAGGGGCCTGCCCAGGGATCGGAAGTCGTCGATGCCTCGGAGCAGTTCAATGGTCTGGTGCGGAGTCTTGGTGAAGTCAGGGCCCGGATCGAGGATGATCGACTCCCACGGCAGGCCCTTCGCGGTCGCCGCTGCAGACCGTTCGTTGAGAAATGCCAGCACTTCGGCACCGACATCCGCGTAGAGCCCCGGATCCTGCAGCCGCACCTTCGGGCGTGCCGCCGTGTGCATGATGACAAGTGCCGCCTGATGCTCCGCGCACAGTGCTGCGACCTCGGGGTAGAGCAGCCCGCTCACGTCGTTGATGATGTGCGCTCCAGCATGCAGCGCTGCGGCCACCACCGAGGGCCGATAGGTGTCCACGCTGACAAGAGTGTCCGGGTACTCCTCACGCAGCCAGGCCACGATGGGCACCACTCGCTCCGCCTCGACAGCGGCGTCCAGCTCCGGCTGGTTGGTGATCGCGGACTGTCCACCGACATCGATGATGTCGGCCCCAGCTTCCGCGAGAGAGGCGGCCAACTCCAGCTGCGATTCCAGCGATGCGAACCGTCCACCGTCCGAGAAGGACTCAGGGCTCGCGTTCACGACGCCCATTACGAGGGTGGAGTCGATGACGAGCTCGCGCCCGCCCACCCGCAGGGTTGGGCTCATGCCCCGATCGTAAGGCCATCGTCCGGAGGGCGACCGTTTGACGGGATCGACGCTGCCTGCGATAGTCCAGCGCCACTGGACGAGACCTAGCCATGCGGGGGCCAACGTGAAGCGGCTGCGCGGTTTCGTCTCTGCGTCCCATGCCCCGCCGACCATCGCTGTCACCGCGGTGATGGGGCTCTTCGCGTGGAACATCGGCTGGAGTGGGATGCCGCTGGCGCTGGTCTGCCTGGCGATTCTCGTCGGGCAGCTGTCGGTCGGCTGGAGCAACGATGCCTTTGACTCCTCCAGCGACGTACGCGCCGGCAGGAGTGAGAAGCCGACGGTTGCTGGCCTCGTCTCGCCACGGGCCCTGTGGGTGTTCGCCTGCGCAGCGCTGCTGGTGTCCAGCGTCTTGAGCTGGGCCGTCGCGGGGATCATCGGCGGCTCCATCCACGTCTTCGCGCTCGCGATGGCCTGGCTCTACAACGTCGCCCTGTCACGAACGGTGTGGTCCTGGCTCCCGTACGCCCTCGCCTTCGGAGTCATGCCCCAGTTCCTGTTCGTCGGGCTGGACGGGGACCTCGGCCCGTGGTGGACGGTGGCCGTCTTCGCGCTCGTCGCCGTGAGTGCTCACCTGGCGAACGCGCTGAAGGACCTGGACACGGATCGATCGGCCGGAATCGACGGCCTGGTTGTTCGACTCGGGGCCCGCTGGTCGACTCTCCTGTGCTGGCTACTTCTCGGAACGGCCACCGGCCTGCTCGTGGTGGTGGCGACGGCCCACTCGGCAGCTCCGTGGACGGCGACAGTGCTCATCGTGGGCTTCCTCGCGGCGGTTCTGTTCGGCTCCCGATCGCGTCGTTCCTCCGCGATGTTCCTCGCGCTCCTCGGCGTTGCTCTGCTCGACGTCGGGGCCGTCACTCTGGCGCCCGTGCTGTAGTTCGATCCACGTCTGGCCAGCCAAGTCGCCGTGCGGCATCAGCGAAGTTGGTCGTCCAGCCAGTCGAACACGGCTTCTTCGGCGACCTGCGGCCCGACCGGCTGGTCGTGCAGGCTCGCGCCCTTCTGCGCGGTGAGGTGCACGATGGCCTTGCGCGATGAGGGCACCGAGTCCAGGAGCTTGTAGGCCTTCTCCGGCTGGTCGCCGAAGAACGGGTCGCCTTCGTTGGCGAGCACCAGCGTGGGAATGGTGATCTTGCGGAAGTCCCGTTCGAACTGGAACGGGAGCATGGCCTCCAGCAACCCGTAGTAGTCGGACAGTGGCCGGCCCGCGCGTGCCTCACGCTGCACCTGACGGTCGAAGATCGAGCCGCGCTTGTAGATGGTGAACTGCTCGGTACGGGGCATCGACGGCCATGCCTCCAGGAACCCCTGATTGAGCCCCTTCCTTGCGCCGTCCTTCTCGGGAGCCGGAGCCCGGTAGGTCTCCTTGACCATCCCCATCGACTTCTGGTCGCCCCACATGGCAGGGAAGTCGTAGCCCGCGGGCTCGAGAACGACGGCATCCAGCCCGGGCACTCGCGCCGCAGCGCGTGCGCAGAGCATCCCGCCGAACGAGATGCCCACGAGAGCAACCTTCCCGACGTCCGAACGCCCACGCGTCCACGCCAGGACGGGTGCCACCACCTTGTTCCAATCAGGGGTGAACATGATGTGGCGCTTGAACAGAAGCGACATCTGCCCCGGTCCTTCGAAGAGCACCACGTTGTAGCCGCGGGCGAGCGCTGCGGTTACCCCGAACTGCATCGTCTCGACGTTCTGGCCGTCACTGCCTTCGCTGATGATGACAGTGGGACGTCGACCCGACCCCGACGGGCTGGGGAAGAAGTGCACGGGGATCGGACCGAACGGCGAGTTGACCTTGGAGTGCTCGACCGCGGGTTCGAACAGTGCGACCGCACGATTCCAGCGAGCCTGTGCCACGTCGAAGACGTGCTCCTCGCGCGAACCGTCGGAAGAACCGAGAACGAAGAACAGCTCCTGCGCCGCGTACATCGAGGCACGCATGTATCGGTTGCGCGTCGTCACGGCGTGCGACGCACCCGATGATGTCGCGCGATGCGCAATGTCATCGCCGTAACTGCTGAAGGCAGCGCAATAGGCATCAAAGGCATCCGTTCCAGGACTTGCTGGGTCCTGGGTACGGGAGTTGATCGTCTGCGCGATGCGCAATACCTCGCCAACTTCGGCCGACTGAGAACTCGCGGCCCCGAGCGCAAACAGTGCTTGGTCGTTGAAGGTGGACGATGCGAACAGGTCCAGCGGGACGACCTTCAACCCCTCTCGCGTGAGCGAATCAGGGACGGGGCTAGTGGCGGGACTCGCCATCGCCGACCCGATGAGCGGTCGGACTGCGATGAGTGCCGCGGCACCTGCTGCGCTGCGCAGCAGCCAACGACGATCGACATACATGTTTGGATCGTACGCCGCGCGGAGCCACGTTGGGCTGGCGAGAAATCTGGGAGCGCCCGTGACTAGATGTTGGCCAGCACGTGCGCGAGGGCGTCTGAACTGATGGGGATGGGACCGCCGAAAGGCTGGGAGAACGCCCAGATCGTGAACAGTGCAACACCGATGAGGCTGGCCATGGCAAACAGCAGGCTCATGCGCAGGAACTTGGAATCGAAGTGCAGAAGGCTCATCATGGCGATCACCAGCAGTCCGCCGCCGACCAGAAGTGCCCACATGAATGGCGAGAAGCGGGCGTGGAAGAGCAGGATGCGGTCGGCCCTGCTCTCGTCAACTGCCGCGAGTGTGGCGAAGATGGCCGTCTGCGCCGCCGCTGCGGCGGGCGAGCCACTCAGCGCCTGGGTGTCGACATATCCCTGCCGAATGGCCGCCAAACTCGGGGACTTGATACCTGCCTCGCCAAGTGCGTCCCATGCCGCGATCTCGGCCGTCAGGTACCTGCGCATGTCCTCGATGATCGGTTCGCCCTGCGGCGAAGGAAGCGCCAACGCCGCGTTTGAGGTCGCTATCACGGCGCCCATCTCAGTGCGCACCGCCGATTCGGAGTCTGCGTACGACTGCTGCGCAACGACGACGGCGAAACCAAGGAGGACCCCGTACACGGCAAAGGCGGCGCCGATCTTCACCCCGACGCGATCGTCGTCCGGCGTGTGGGCACGGTGCGCGCGGGCGCGCTCGACGATCCACGCGATGCCCAGGGCGACCAGGCACGACACCAGGACGACGACGAGGAACTCCAGCAGACTGATCACGAGTTCCCCCCGCGCATGCGTGCGTTCGTTCCGAGATCGACGGTGATGGCCGCCTCATTGGGGAGCCGATCCGGCAGTCGGATCTGCACGTCTCCAGCGTGCGCCGCAACGGGCAACGCCTCTACTACGCCGAGGAGTCTTGCCTCAGTGACGGACCCGGCATCCACACCGGTCAACGTGACACTGGTCGCAGGGTTAGGGCTGAGGATGAACGCGTACACACGTCCCGCGTTCGACACGAAGCGCACCTCGCAACCGTCGCTGGTCACGGCCTGCGCACTCGTCCAGGGGCGTGACCCCTTGATGGCTTCGGCGTTGATCTGCATCCACTCGCCGAGGCCGCGGAGCGGTGCCTGCTGCTGTGCGGGGATGCTGCCGTGATCATCAGGACCTACACCGATGAGGAGGTTGCCGTTCTTCGAGACGACGTCAACGAGGAGGTGGATCAACTCGGTGGGCGTGACGATGTCCTGAGGCCGCTCGTTTCGGTTGGCGCCGAACGAGTGCCCGACTCCTCTGGTCGCCTCCCACTTCTTCTCCTGGATGGCGTCGAACACCTGGTACTCAGGTGTGCGGAAGTCGAACCAATGGCTCGTCGGGAAGGTGAGTGATTTCTCCCCCTCAGGGATGTGGTGCCACATGAGCTGGATGATGCGCCCGGCGGCACGCGCCACAGTGTCGCTGACGGGCCCCCGGCGACCTGTGGGCTGAAGCCACCGGTCATTGATGACGCCATCGGGAACCACGTTGTAGAAGTGGGCGAACAAGGCGGCCAGGTCGCCACCCGGTGGCCAGGCAATGTCGTTCCAGAGCACTGAGGGCTGATATCGGTCGATGAGTTCACGAACGTGAGCGGTGGCGTACGCCTGGTATGCCTCGCTCGCGGGTACGGCAAGAGTCGTGTCCGCAGCCTGCCGAATCACTGCGTTGTTGAAGGACCAGTCATAGCCGCCGGAGTAGTACAGGCCCATGTGCATGCCTTGCCGGCGAACGGCGTCTGTCATGTCGCCGACCAGGTCACGCTGGGCGCGATACCCCGGCTTCGTCGGGTGCGTGACGGCCGTGGGCCACAGCGGGAAGCCTTCGTGGTGCTTCGTGGTCAGGACGACGTACCCTGCTCCCGCCGACCGGCATAGTGCCGCGATCGCGTCAAGGTCGGCGGCTCCCGCTGTCTCGTCGAACCTGGGAATGAAGCCGTCGTACGGGAAGTCCGCGCCGTAGGTCTCTGCGTGATGCTGTTGGGTCGGGCTGCCGTGGATCTGCATCGTGTTGCGATACCACTCTGCGTACGGGTTGTTCTTCAGCATGCCCTCAGGCCCTTGGCTCTGGAGCAACTCCTGGATGTCAGCCACCTGAGGGCCCCAGCCGGGGATCGAGTACAGGCCCCAGTGCAGGAAGATGCCCAGCTTGGCATCGTCGTACCAACCGGGCAGTGGATGGGTCGCGAGCGACTCCCACGTCGGTTCAAAGTGATCGGACACAGCGGCTTTCCTCACGGCCGGCAAGTATCAGCGGAACATCATCTTCTCGTACAGCGTGCGCCCCGTCACTGATGCCTTGACTCCAGCCACATCGACGTCGAGCGCGATGTCGGCGTTGAAGTCGTAGTACATCGGGTGCTGGGTCAGGTGCAATATCGCGCGACGCCAGGCGGGCTCGTCTGGCGCCATGTCGAGGGCCTCGATCATCTCCGGATTGGTGATGTGGAAGCGGATGGACTCCTCACCGCTCTGCCACGTCCACAGCAGGTCGGTCGGGTAGCTCTGGTGTCCTGGCCCCGGAACATCGCCGGACGTGGCCAGGTGCAGGGGCACGAGATCGTCCGTGAGCAACGTGTCGCCCTTCGCGAGGTACAGCGTTGGGATGTTGATGGAACCCACGCCGAAGGCGCCCTTGGTGGTGAGCATGACGAAGATCAACGAGAAGTCATCGATGTGCGCCCGACCCCAGTACCAGTGGTCAAGCCCGTTGCCCATGAGTTGGTTGCCCCAGTTGTGGTCGTGGTAGCCCGTCCCTGTGACGGTGCGGGTACCTTCCGCATCGGAGACCGTTCCCGTCACCGTGCCGTAGGGCACGGGTGCAACCCAGGCCAGGAAATCCGTCTTCGCCTTGTCGAAGAAGGACACGCCTGCACCTGGCCGCCACGAGGGTGATCCACGCTTGAGCTGCAGGTCGATGACGCACCCGTCGCCCTCAACGTGCATGGTGTAGTCGGCGAGGTCACCGCGCACCCAGTTCGGCCCGACATGAACGTCGCATGACTCAGCGGCGGCCGAGAACGTGCCCGGGTCAGATTCCAGAAGGGCTCGCTGGCTTTGGCCCTTCGCGTCCCGTCGGATGAGCAGGACGCTCGGCTTCAGCGGTCCGTTGGGCGCCGTGTTTGGCTTGGTGTTGAAGGTGATGACGATGGTCGAGCCGTCGTCGAACTGCATGTCGAAGTACCACCACTCGAAGGACTGCGCCTCGTCCTTGGCCGAGCGGTATCCGTCCTCCCAGACAGCCACCACCTTCGGATCGAGACCGAACATCTTCATCGACTCAGCTCCCGCGGCGTCCAGTTGGGCGCGGACTTCCGGAGTGTCAGGAAGGTCGATTGCGTGGCTCATGTGGACTCTCCTCTAACGGTGGAGAACTCGAGACGCAACGATTCTTGCAGAGAACCCGACCCCATCAGGGGCTGAGAATTCCGGCCATCACAGGACCAGACGCCAGATGACGCCGTTCGCCTGTGCGGGCTGCCCGCCCTTCCAGTCCTCGGCGGTGGGAGTGGGCACGAAGGCGGACTGCACCGCCCCGCCCAGTTTCGTCATGCCGTACAGGACGATGCGTCCCTTGCCATCTGTCGTGACGACAGGGTTGTCGATGCCATCGACTCCGCTCGCTCCTCCCGCGAACGAGTAGACGACTCGATAGGCGCCGTTGCTCGGATTCACGCGGAGCACACCACCGTTGGCGGTGGCGCCACCGAGCGAGGTCAGCGCGAACAGCATGCCGTTGGCCGCAGGCATCAATGTGCCGTGCGGCTGCGAGAGGTCGCCTGCCTGGGTGGGTGCACCGAACGTGTGATGGATCCTGTAGTCGGTGCCATCGAGCTTGAGCGAGAAGACCACGCCGCCGCCATTCGTGCCGCCCTGCGTCGTCAGACCCCATAGCCGGTTGTGGGAGATGACCAGCCCGCCGTGATCGGGGACCGCCCCATCGACGACACCGCCGGGAAGGGTCGGCTGGGCCAGGGGACCGGCATAGCTGAAGCCGTGCAGGATTCGATAGACGCCGCGCTTCAGGTCATAGCTGAAGACCACGCCGTTGCCATCCGCGTAGTTCGAGAAGTCCGCAGGCGTAGCGAAGGCAGTGGCTGCGGGGATCGTGCCGCCCAGCCTGGTCATCCCATAGATGGTGTTGCCCTGCTGGATGACGAAACCGTGCGGAACATCGCCCTGCGCAAGGACGAACGAGTGCAGCAGGCGGAAGTGCGTGCCATCCAGATCCATCTGGTACATCGAGCCGGTGCCGGCGGTGCCACCGGCGGCAGTCATCCCAATAAGAACGGTCTTAGTGGCGCCCTTGGCAGCGACGAGCTGGATGGGAACCGCGTTGCTGTGCGGGTTGGCGCCATCTTCCGCGACGCCATTGGGGTTGGTCTTCCCGATCCCGGCGAAGCCGTGCAGGACTCGGTACCTGCGCGTCACGGTGTCGAACGAGTAGACGCCACCCTGGCCGCCATCACTGCCCCAGAGCGCTGCCCCATAGAGCGTGCGGCCATCCGGGCCGACGCGAAGCCAGTCGTGATGGGGATTGGCGACGTCAGCGACGCTGCCTCCACCGACAGCCACCGCTCGACCCCCGAACGAATGCTCCACGCGGTACGTCTTGGGCTTGCCCGGAACCATCGACCAGATCGCCGCTCCCTGGCTGTTGGCGCCGCCGTACGTCGTTCGGCCCCACAGTCGCCCGTTGAGAAGTGTCGGGCTGCCCCACGGTTGCCAGCCGTCACCCGGGGCATTGCCGAAGGAGTGCTGCACGGAGAACTGCGGCCCCGCCGCGTCGTGCGCCTGAACTGGTGCCATCGAGATTGCCGACGAGACGACCATCACCGCTGCCGCAACCGTCCCAGCCCGTCCACTGAATCTGCGCATCGTTTCGACCCCGTCTCGATAGTCATTCAGATCAAAGACAGTTCCTGAATCACACCGTAGGCCTCGGCACGACCCGAAGCGACGGCATGCAAGGCGGGGTCTACCGTGCCAATTTATTTCTTGCTCGAACTACTTGTTTCGGAACTGAATTATCTGCCATGCTCATACCCCGCACAGGGCGGCGAAGCTCGAACAGAGAGAATGAGGTCCAACATGAGCGCAACACTTGTGGTCCGTCACACCGTCAACGACTACGCGGCTTGGCGCGTCGTCTACGACGAGCTCGAGCCCCTGCGCCAGCAGCATGGCTGCACGGGCAAGATCGTCCTTGTCGCTCCCGACAACGGCAACGACGTGTTCATCACGCACGACTTCCCGTCCGTCGAGGCGGCCGACTCGTTCGCGCACGACCCCGGCCTGCGCGAGGGCATGGAGCGGGCCGGCGTCGCTGGAGCACCGAGGATCGAGATCTTCACGAGTGTCTGAGACCGAGCATCCGCGGCGGTCGGGGAGGTCAGGCGCTGTGCGCCCCTCCCCGGCCAGTCGCGGTGCTGTCCGCGTCGGCCCCGACTTCGCCCACGAGTTCCCGGACGGGGACGCGCGCAGCACCGAGGCCTACGCGACCCTCGCGCGAACGGGCACGGCCCTCCTGCAGGAGCTCGAGCGATGCGTCCAGGCCTGGTACGACATACCTCAGCCGGCAGCCACGGTTCTCGCCGTCGTCGAGGGCGCCGAAAGCCCCCTCACCCCCACCCAGATCATCGAACGCGTGCTCGCTCCCGCTGCTTCGATGACCGCGACCCTCGACCTGCTGGAGCGACGTGGCTGGATCGAGCGACGTCCCAACCCCCAGGACCGCAGGAGCCTGCTCATCACGATCACGCCCGAGGGCCAAGAGGTTGCGGACCGGATCCTGCCCGGGATTCGCACACTGGAGCGCGAGACCCTGTCCGGCCTGACGTCCAAGGAACGCGACCAGCTGATGCGCATGCTCGAGAAGATTCTCGCGCGCGCCGACGAGATCACCGCCGCTGAGCCCACACCGCCGGGCGGCCGCCGCAATCGTCCGAAGCGGACGTCCCGCACGAGCTGAAGTCACCGTCTGGCGTTACGGTGGCGACATCGACTTCGCCTCGCGGACCCGCAGGCTGCCTTAGTCGATTACCACCGGGAGCCGCATGATCGAGGTCCAGGACCTGACGAAGCAGTATGGCGATGTGACGGCGGTGGACGGCATCACGTTCACCGTGCGGCCGGGCATCGTCACTGGATTCCTCGGTCCCAACGGAGCGGGCAAGTCGACGACGATGCGGACCATCCTCGGGCTGGACCGGCCGACGTCAGGGACGGCGACCGTCAATGGCCGCCCGTTCCGCGACTCGCGCACTCCTCTCACGGAACTCGGCGCGATGCTCGAGGCCAAAGCCGTGGACAAGGGCCGTTCGGCGCGCAATCACCTCCTCGCGGTCGGCGCCACGATCGGCGTCGGGCGAACTCGTGTCGACGAGATCCTCGACATGGTCGGGCTCGCCGACGTCGCCAAGAAGAACGCCGGCGGCTTCTCGCTGGGCATGGGCCAACGCCTGGGTATCGCCACCGCGCTGATCGGCAACCCCGGCGTCGTCATGCTCGACGAACCGGTCAACGGACTGGACCCCGACGGCATCCTGTGGATCCGCAACCTACTGAAGCAACTTGCTGCGGAGGGACGCACCGTGTTCGTGTCCTCGCACCTGATGAGCGAGATGGAGCTGACCGCCGAGCACCTCATCGTGATCGGCCGCGGTCGCATCCTCGCCGACGTGTCGATGGAGGGCTTCATCGCGATGTCGTCGCAGCACAAGGTCATCGTGGTCTCCCCCGACGCGGGCCGACTGCGCGAACTGCTCGACGGCCCCGACGTGACGATCACGTCGACCGAGCCGTTCCGACTGGAGATCGACGGCATCGAGTCACCACGCGTGGGCGAGGTGGCCGCGGCCAACGGGCTCGTCCTGCACCAGCTCTCCGACATCGCGCCCTCACTTGAGGAGGCGTTCATGGAACTCACGGCGGACAGCGTCACCTTCCACGGTTCGGTCTCGCACGAAGGGACCGCAGCATGAGCGCCACCGAGAGCACCGCGACCGCTCAGAATCCGCTCGGCAGCGTCGTCGGTCATCCCACGACGATGCTGCGGGTCCTCAACTCGGAGTGGGTCAAGACCCGCACGTTGCGTTCGACGTGGATCACGCTGGCTTCGATCCTGCTCGTGATCGTTGCCCTCGGCGTCATCTCCGCGATGGTTGCCAGCGGCGACATCTCCCCGCAGGGTGGACCCGGCCCGGGGCGCGCTCGCTCCCTTGGGCCGCTCGCGACAGTTCTCTCCGGTGCGAACCTCGCCGTTCTCATCGTCGCCGTAATGGGCTCGATCGCCGGTGCTCGCGAGTTCAGCACCGGGATGATCCGCACCACGTTCTCGGCAGTGCCGAAGAGGCTTCCGGTGCTCTGGGGCAAGCTGATCGCGTTCACGGCCGTCTACGCGCCGGTCGTCGTGATCGGCGTGATCGCGGTGTTCTTCCTGGGCATGCGAGTGCTCGACGCCGGTGGCGCCGCCACCGTGAACTGGAGCGACGACGGCGTCGCGCGGAGCGTGCTGGGCACTGCGTACTACATCGTCGGCCTCGGCCTGATCGGCTTGGCCATCGGAGTGCTGCTGCGCAGCACCGCGGCGTCCATCGGTGTCGTCATCGGTGCAGTGATCTTCCTGCCTGCCCTCGCGACGGCACTGCTGCCTTCGAGTTGGGATGAGGTGCTGAAGTACCTGCCGTCCAACGCGGCGAACGCGTTCACCGGCAACGGTCAGTTGGGCGGCGCACTCCTGACACCGGGCATCGGCTTCGCTGTCTTCACAGCCTGGATCGTCCTCGCCATCGTCGGCGCAGCCGTCGTCGTGGTGCGTCGCGACGCCTGACGCCCTGATCCGGCTCGACAGGCCGTGAAGCACGCGGTGCGGCGGTCACCCTCAACCTGCCTTCCGAGGCAAGGTGATGTCGATGTACTTCCCTCACACCCTCCGCCAGATGGTGGTTCTCAGGTCCATGGCCTGTGCCGTGAGGGTCAGGCTGAGGATGCGGTCGTCCACCACCCCGCCCTGGTGCACCGTCATCAGTTCGTCTGCAGCCGTGAACCGCTGGAACTCCTCTAGATATGCGCGGACGTCGCCGGGGGCGCCGCACGCGGTGTACGTCATCATCTCGTCGACGAAGGAGCCGTCTGGGGTGTCGAGGATCGCGTCGATCTGCGCGTCGTCGAGCTGCTGCCCACCCCGCGTGAGCATGCGTCGGCCCAGTGCCCTGCGGCGCATGACGCGCTGCAACTCGGCCTCCTCGAGAGTGGGCGCGGCGATGACGTTGACCGCTGCTATCGCATAGGGCTCAGCGAGCTGCTCGGACGGCTGGAACTCGCTGCGATACATCCGCATGGCCGCCTCAAGCGCTGCGGGCGCGAAGTGGGACGCGAACGCGTACGGCAGTCCCAGCATCGCGGCCAACTGGGCCCCGAAGAGCGACGAGCCGAGGATGTAGATCGGCACGTGAGTGCCACGTCCTGGCGTGGCATGGATGGTGGGCACGCGAGTCTCGTCTTCGAGGTAGCCCTGCAGTTCGATGACGTCCTGCGGAAAGGAGTCGGCGGCCATGGGATCGCGACGCAGCGCACGGAGCGTGACCTGGTCGGTGCCGGGCGCACGGCCCAGGCCAAGGTCGATGCGGCCGGGATGCAGGGTCGCAAGCGTGCCGAACTGTTCGGCGATAACGAGCGGCGCGTGGTTGGGCAGCATCACTCCGCCTGAACCAAGCCGGATCGTCGTCGTGTGAGCGGCCACGTGGGCGATGAGAACGGCGGTCGCCGATGATGCGATCGAGCTCATGTTGTGGTGTTCGGCGTACCAGACGCGGGAGTAACCGAGGGTCTCAGCGCGCTGGGCCATGCGAACGCAGCCGGCAAGGCTGTCCGCCACGGTCTCGTCGCGGCCCACGATTGCCAGGTCAAGCACGGACAGCGGGACGGTGGACACCACCGAAGGTTACGCGCACCATGACGCCGGATAGCCCGATACCGGCGTACCCCCCGAAGGGAGGGGACTAAGACCGGCCTTGGTTATCGAGTTGACTGCTAACTTCACTCGAACTTGACGTGGCTTCCTCGGCGGAGCGGAACACTCGCACGACCCTGGTGAAAGGCCGGTGCCCCCAATGCATGCCTCCCGTCGACTCACGGTGGCGGTGTCAGTCGTGACCGCCTTGTGCTTGGCCTTCCCGGCGGCTGCGAGCGCGTGCACGCGGATCCTCTGGAACGACAACAGCGTCGCCGTCCTGGTGAGCCGCAGCGCCGACTGGCTGACACCGACAGAGCCGCGTTTGGTTGCGCAACCACGGGGCTTGGAGCGTGACGGCGGGATGTTCGATGGCGTCCAGAAGATTGCGGACAACCCGGCTCATTGGACGTCGCGCTACGGAAGCGTCGCGGTCTCGAGTTTCGATTCGGCCACCTTTGACGGGATGAACGAGCGCGGACTGTCGGCCCACGGCCTGTGGCTCTATGCCTCTGACTATGGACCGCGGGATCCTTCACGCCAGGGCATTCGCACCACGCTATGGACGCAGTACCTCCTCGACAATGCCGCGAACGTGAATGAGGCGATCGCGTTGCAGGCCACGATCCAGCCGCTACTTGTGCCGATCCGGACCCCTGAGGGCCAGGAAGTGCCGATCCCGGTGTCGGTGACAGTCGAAGACGCCTCTGGAGACTCGGCAATCTTCCAGTACATCGGCGGTGAGCTTGTCGTGTGTCACGGCCGCGACTACCGCGTCTTGGCTAATGACCCACCGCTCCCCGAGTCACTCGAAGCCTTGAGCAAGTACAACTTCGTGAATGCGACACGTGACCTCCCGCTTCCGGGAAACATGAGCTCACTCGATCGATTCATTCGCGCGAACTACTTCCTTGACTATCTGCGCGAGACGCCACCCAAGAGTCGCACCGGCGCCGTCGCCTCGCTGCTAGCCACTGCGCGCAACGTCTCACCACCTATTGGCGCCCCGAGCGGTTTGGTCGACCATAGAACCGCCACGGACTGGCGGACGGTCTCTGACCTCACCAACCGCACCTACTACTTCGAGTCCACGCGGGAGCTCTCTGTGCTGCAGACGGATCTGCGCAAACTCGACCTGCGCAAGGGCGCACCTGTGCGAGTGCTGGATCCCCTGAATCCTGCACTCCATGGCAACGTGACCAAGGACTACCGCCCGGTGGCAGTTGCGCCGTTCTATGGAGCCTGACGCAACGAGGCTGTGAGCCGCCGAGGGCAAGGACTGGGGCTAGCTTCCGTTCCCAGGACGCGAACAGACCCTTTGGACCGCTACGCGGCCGGTAATGCGTCAACGCAGCACTGCCTCAATGGGCTTCGATCCCAGCAAAGGGCCACTCTGAAATCAACCATCCCAGCACGTGGTGTCGCAGCGCCTCATCATCCAATGCACGGGACGACACCATCCACGTATGCAGTTCAGCATCAGCCTGCCGATCCGGGTACACGTACACGCAACCGGCGCACTCATCGGAATCGTCAAGCACTGTCCAGGTGAAGCCTTGACGGGCGGCAAAATGCCGAGCGTGCCGAAGCATGTCCTCGCGGTTGCCTGCCAGATCAATCGAACCGTCGAGTGGTGGCCACCCGTCCCACGGGAAGCCGCGGGTGGCACGGATGTGCTCAAGAGATCCCGTCCACGCGCGAAAGTCGGATTCAGCGTGCTTCTCGCCGAGCGGCTTGAGACGTAGAACCCCACGCGGGGAATCCATCGGCGGTGGTTCGGGGATCACGAAATCCGCAGGAACGAAGGGGCCGCCATGCGCAGTCGCGAGCTGCTCGACCGCCACGACATCGTCGCGGAACTCCTTCGGATAGGGCTTGGGCATGGCAGACATCCTTCCAGCGGCACCCCACGGCACCACAGATCAGATGTCACCTACCCGTGCAGCAGACCCTGCCGTTCTAGTTGGCGACGGACAGGCTCCGGACGATGCGCTCGATCTGCTTCGCGTTGAGCCGGTGGGTGTTCAGTTGCGCTTGAGTCTTCTGGTGTCCGCCTCGGGCTGGCAGGACGATCCAGGTGCTGCCGTTGTTCAGCAGTAGTTCGGCAGGAGTTGCCGTTGATCCCGTGGCGCAATCCGCTTCGCCGACCGCACTGGTATTCGGGCAGTTGGTGTTGATGAAGACCTGCGATCCTTTGGCGTGGAACGAAGCGACTTTCAGCATCGGGAAGCCCTCGTCCGTGCACGGGAATGACTCAGTGAGAGTCAGCGAAGGGTTCCGGTTCCCGTATTGCGCTGTCAGGTAGTAGGTGCACTGACCTGGCTTCCCGCCAACGGCCTGGGGATCGAACTTGCTCACCTTCACGCTCAGCAATGGCAGGCCGGCCGTGAACGTCGGTGCGTAGACCGTGAAGGGAACCTTGGGCTGCACTGACGCAAGATTCACGTTGTCCGATGACCATGCGGGCGGAGCGAGGACCATCGTTGCGCTGGCGACTCCGATCGCGACACACACAGCCACGAGTCGCCGTATTCCCCTGATCTGCATGGTGTCTCCTGTCGGGTTTGTCTTGCGTTTGTCCGGACAGTAGTTCGCTGCGCCCCCCGTTGCGCCCCAGAACGCGGGCGTCTGCGTGAGAAGTTGTTCTGGCGCATCGAAATGTCACGCGGTAACCGGAAGGTCCTATTTGCTGTAGTCCCAGAATTGCAGGGAACGTGTTGCTAGGAAGATCGCCAGCGTGATGGCGTACAGAATCACGAGGATGACGATTCCCTTGATCGTTGGCTTCAAGGCGGCACCCTCGACGGGATCCAGCCACCATGCGAAGACCTTGGTGGCCCAGGGCATGAACACCCATGTCAGAAGGGCGACGCTGGCGACATTGCTGAACCAGGTGGTCAGCCCGGGATTGAGTCCAAGCCCCTCCACGGCCGGCCCGAAGAAGCGCGTCAACAGCATGACGATCGGGAACAGCACGAGCAGGACGATCATCGCCGTCTTCCAGTCGGGCGTGACCTGAGCGGAGTTCCCGTCAAACCGAACGATCGAGCCGAACGGCGTATGGCGGGTATAGGTCACGAAATCCGTCGACAACTGCTCGCGCAGCCTGGGTAGCAGGGCAGCACGCTCGGGGGATGTCATCCAGCCTTGCAGATTTGCCTCCGAGGAGAAGATGGTCGCCGATACCCAGGGCCCATCGCTGATCGTGGGGCGCACCAATACCGCGGACGTGAAGCCGGGGAAGTTCTTCGATGCCTGCAGCAACTCATTCTCGGCAGCCTTGAAGGCGACCTCGCGCTGGGGTGAGACCCGGTGCAGGATCACCGCAATACCGGGAGGTGGGGATTGTCCCTCGACCAACACGATGGTCGGCACCTTGGTCACCACGCCGTACTTCTCTCCGGCGGACAGCAGCGAGCGCCGCTCCTCGGAATCGAGCCATACGTGAAGGTCGTGCGGTGACTCGAAGATCATCACGACAGCCCAATCACCGTCGGTAGTCACCGGTGGCGTCACCTGCGAGTCGATGAACCCAGGGAACTTCGAGGCAGCAGCATCGATACCGGCCTGCCACGAGCCCACCTCGGCCTGGTGGGCGGGATCGGCCGAGAAGATGGCGATGGCCGACGCTTCGTGGGCGATCTCAGGCCCCCAATCGTCCGGTACCTGATGAGGTCTCCAGCTTGCGTCCCCGGACGTACGTGCCGGTGAGCGCCTTCTCCCTGGCCAGCATGATGACCGCGAACAGGTAGGCATCGCGAGCACGGATCGGGTCATCTGGCTTGTGCATGCCGCGCAGCGTCTTGTCGTACATGTCCCAGTGGGAGGGGTCGAGAATGACGAAATCGGCCTCCTTGCCGACGTCGAAGTTGCCTGTCCGGTCTTCAAGATCGAGGGCGCGCGCGCCGGCGAGCGTTCCGGTGAACAGGAGTTCTGCCGGATGCAGTGAGAGCGATTGGTCATCGGTCGGATACGGATCGATGCCCACCGGCGTGCGCTCGGAGATGTGAACCTTGAAGCACGCATTCAACATTTGCGGAACGAACCATTCGTCCCCGCCACCGAAGTCACTACCGATGGCAATGTTGACGCCCGCGGCAACAGTCCGCTTCCACGGCATCGTCCCCGAGCCAAGGAACAACTGCGAGACAGGGCAGTGCGCGATGGAGGTCCTGGTCTCAGCCATCCGGGCGAGTTCCGAGTCGAGGCAGTGCACTGCATGCGCCATGACGCTGCGCGGACCGAGGAAGCTCTTGCCACCGATCTGGGAGCCGGGCAGGAACTTCCCGTCGTACGTGTCGAGGTAGCTGTTCACTTGATACTGCGCCTTGACGGTGTCAGTCTCACCGGTACCGGTGCGCGCGTTCTCGTTGAGGTGGGAGGTGAAGTACACGCCCGCGTCTCGGTAGTGGTCGTAGACCTCGCCCAACGCAGCAAGCGTGGTCGGGGTCACGGCCAGGCTGAAGCGGGGAACCACCGAGACCGACTGCAGTGAATGGCGACGAGTTTCGGCGTCCAGCGGATGCCACTTCTCGATCTCGTTGCGAACATGCTCAACGGCTGTTGTCTCACTGACGATGAGACGACTGGCCGAGTCGGGGCCAACTGTCTGGATACCGGTCCCGGAGACCAGTCGGATGCCGCGGCTGCGCGCCTCCTCAAAGAGGAAATCCTGCGCATGCGGAAACGCCGAACCGAAGACGAGGGCATTGGTCGTGCCCGCCGTGACCATCCGATCAATCCACTCCACCGCTGCAATTCGTGCGTACTCCGGGTCCTCCAACTTGGATTCGGAGGGGAAGATGCAGTAGTCGAGCCACTCCAGCAGCTGACCGCCGCCGTAGGAGTCTCCGCACCAGACCTGCGGGAAGTGCATGTGGGTATCGACGAATCCCGGCAGGATGAAGGCCCCGTGATGGTCGACGACATCCGCGCTCGCGTGCTCATCCGGAAGGTCCGTCCAGTCACCGCACCACTGGATGATCCCCTCGTCGTCGACAACCAAGGCTCCGTCGGGGAAGACGGCGAGGTGCTCCGCCGCTTGCGTAACCAGTGGGGCGCCGGCGATGTGATAGATGTGGCCCCGGTGCGTGGTTGCCATGTTGTCCCCTTGGGCGTAGTCGGGTTGTCCGCCTGGACATCGGATGCGGAGTGTGATCAGCCGTGGTCCGAAGGCTACGCAGTGGCAATGGCTTTTGGCGCGGCGTACCGGCTGGATTTCAGCAGCCAGGCTGCCCCGCGGTTCCCAGAATGATCCCAAAATGGTGCCAAATATGGCGTTCCGCGCGAATCCGGATGTTCCGCCGTCGCTGCGCATCGGGCGTGCAGGAATCGTTACGGTGACGGCGCGGGAGCCACACTCCGGTGGCTGATCGACATCAGAATCGCCAGTTTCTGACGTGGTCTGGCCTCTACCTCCGTCAGCATTGCTGGACTACGTAGGAGGATCCACATGTCCAATCCCGTACCAACAGGCGACCCGAAGCTGCCGGCATCGACCCCGAAGTCAGGCAGTGGCATGGCTATCACGACCTTGATCCTGGGGATCGTGGCAGTGCTGATCTCCTTCTTCCCATTCATCAACATCTTCGCTTTTGTTCTCGGAGGTGTCGCGGTCATTCTCGGGATCGTTGCCATCGTGAAGGGCAAAGCCAATGGGCGAGTGCCCGGGATGAGCATCGTGGGAATGATTCTCGGCGCCATCGCGGTGGTCATCGCGATTCTCGTCATGACGGTCTTCAGCCTGTCGGTCGGCGGCTAAGCGGATTCGTGCTCGCCCCCGTCGGATCGTTACTACCGACGGGGACGGCGCCTTATATGCACTTGCCGATGGAACCTGCAGCGCAGACATGGCCGTCGATCCACGTTGCCCCGGTCAGTATCGCGCCATCCAGCGTCGCTCCCGTCAAGGTGACGACCGACAGGTCCGCACTCGCCAGGTTCGCGTCCGAAAGGTTTGCGTTGGTCAGGTCGGACCCGTTGAACCTCATGCTCGTGAGCGTCGCGCCGGTCAGGTTCGTGCCGATCATGGCTCCTTGGAACTGAACTTTGTTGAGGTTCGCCCCGGTCAGGTCGGCTCCGGACAGCTGCGTCATGCCCTGGTCGGTATCGACCAGGAGGGCGCCGGCGAGATTCACACCGGTCATCGTTGCGTCGGTGAAGTCGGAGCCCGAGAAGTCCGCGCTCGAGAGGTCGGCGCCAGCAAGGTTCGCACGGGTCATGTCAGTGCTCCAGGCCACCGCGCCCTTCCAGGTCGTAACCGCGAGGATCGCGTCTCGAAGAACCGATCCGGTGATCGTCGCGTCCGACAGGTCAGCACCCTTCAGGTTCGCGCCGTTGAGGGTGGCGTCGGTGAGGTTCGCCCCGGTCAACACGGCGCCGGAGAGGTTCGCACCCGACAGGTAGGCATTGGCCAGGTTCGCATTGGGGCAATGGGTGTCAGGCTCGATGCTGCAGCCGTTGATGACGGGAATCGGGTCGGCTGCCTGGACGCTGGCCTTCGTCGAGGTTGAACTCGGAGAAGCTCCGGTAGAGGCCGTGTTCGACGCTGAAGCGGTGACACTCCCGGAGGGTGATGGGGTCGCGCTGGTAGACGCGGACGCCGAGCTGGTAGATGAGCCGTCGGTGGCACCGTCGATGAAGAGGGAGCCTGCGGTGAATGTCGTAGGGGTCGGCGTGCGTGGTGGAGCGACCGTCTCCACGGCATCAGAGTGCGGAGCGGACTCGCGGAGCAGCCGGGATGCGTCGAGCGTCAGAGTGTGGGCCGAGTCGTCGTAGACGGGGTTCGCCAGTTCGAGGACGATCGCGGCGGGCATGCTCGATGCCGGCTCGGTGTACGACAGGACGGCATTGGGCTTGTCGGCTCCAAACCACTTGTCCCACCCGTTGGTGAAGTCGGTGGTGGACAGCATGTAGCTGTGCCGGATCGGCCGGTCGGTGAACTCTGTGGCGTAGTCGCGTACCCCGGTTAACGTCAGAGTGAGGCCGGTGTCCCCGGTGCCGGTGATCGTTCCACCCTCAGAGTTGAGGGCCCACAGGAAGGAGACTGCTACGGGTGGCGGGCTCGTTGCCGGGCTTGTCGCCGGATTGCTCGAGCAGCCTGCGACCAGGGCGATGAGGCTCAGGCCGACGATCAGTGCCGGGATTCTTCGCATGGTTTCCTCCAGAGATGTCCGTGACGGTACAGCGGGATAGCGACAGGCAGGGTCCCCAGCGATCGCGGTAGCCGGCTCTATCCGAATGAAGGCCTGGCCGTGGGCGGGCAAATCACCCACATCGTGACCAGTCGCCTATTCCGGTCTGTTCCGCCCTCCACCGCGGATGTTGGGGGGTCACTCCGCCGTGATGCCCTCGGGCGCGCAGATCCAAACCTCGGCATGCAATCGGCAGCACCGTCCCGGATGCGCCGTCCGGCGCTGACGTGGGCCGGGCACCGCGGTTTGATGATGGATCTTTCAGTGCGCCTTCCGGAGCCCGATCCATCTAGCATGACCGGTATTCGCGGTCCGACGAAGCGGGGAAACGATGTCCGACAAGAGCCGTCAGATCATCCGGATCGTGGTGGCCCTAGCCTTAATGACGACTGGAACAATCATGTGGGTCGCGAAGGTAGCTACGCCCTGGTCGGCCGTTATCGGCCTGATCGGTGTGTGTCTCTTCCCGGTATTCGCGTTCAAGCGAAAGTAGGGATCCAAGTAGCTTCTGCCATGCCCACTTGAAGCGCCCCAGGTTTGATGCCGCATCCTTGTGAGTTGGAACGATGTACGTCATGCCGAAGAAGATTGATCCGAAGGTGAAGGAGCGGTGCCTCCAGCAGATGCTGGACCACGCGGCGGAGTATCCGAATCCGACCGCGGCGGCCGAGGTGGTCGCCAAGCGCAACGGGGTGGGTGCTGAGACGGTGCGCCGCTGGTATCTGCAGGCGCAGGTCGACTCAGGCCAGCGCAGGGGCGCCACGAGCGACGAACTGGCCGAGATCAAGGAACTCAAGGCGAAGGTCCGACGCCTGGAGGACGACGTGGACATACTTCGCCGGGCCACGGTTTTCTTCGCGGGGGAACTCGACCCCCGAGGCCATTGATCGTCGCGTTCATCGACGAGTGCCGCGAGGCCGGTCATGCGGTCGAGTCGGTCTGCCGGGTCCCGAGTGAGCAGGGCTGTCAGATCGCCGCACGGACCTACCGGGCCTGGGCCAGCACCGGGCAGCACGTTGCCGATCGCACGGTCAGCGACGCCATCGTGATCAACGCAGTCCGCGAAGCCGCCTGGACCGTCGATACGGACGGGCCGATGGCCGGGGTTCGCCGGCTCTCCGCCGAGGGGCTCTACGGCCGCAGGAAGATGACCGCGCTGATGCGGCGGAGCATGCCTGAGATCTCGCCTGGGTCGGTGGATCGGGCCATGAAGGCGCTGGGATTGAACGGGATCCGCCGGTCCAAGGGAGTGCGGACCACGATCCCGGGCAAGGACGGACGGCGTGCCGGGGACCTGCTGAACCGGGACTTCACCGCCTGCGCCCCGAACCGCACGTGGGTCATGGACTTCACGTACTGCCGCACGTGGGCCGGGTTCGCCTACGTGTCGTTCATCGTCGACGTGTTCGCGCAGAAGATCGTCGCCTGGCACGCGGCGACCTGCAAGGACGTCGAGCTCGTCATGGTCCCGCTGCGGATGGCCACCTGGCAGCGCCAACGCGAGGGCCACCCCATCCAACGGGGTCAGTTGATAGGTCATGCGGACGCGGGCAGTCAATACACGTCCATCACGTTCACCGAGCACCTCGACCTCGAGGGCATCCGCCCGTCCATTGGGACAGTCGCGGACGCATATGACAACGCGCTCATGGAGACGGTGATCGGGCTGTTCAAGACCGAGTGCATCCGCACCACCGTGTTCCACCACGGGCCCTACCGCAACATTGTTGATGTCGAATGGGCTGCCGCAGGCTGGGTCGACTGGTGGAACAACCGGCGCCTGCACAGTAGCCTCGAGTACCTCACCCCCGCAGAGTTCGAGCACGCCCACTACGCAGCCCTCAACCGAGAGCTGCAACCCGTATAGGAGCGGCACAGAACCTGGGGCGCTTCAATCTATTGCGAGAGCGGCGTGCACCTGTTTCACGGCAGCGTCACAGCACCCACGGATGCGTCAGGAGAGCCAGGGAAAGGGCCAACTCCGCAAAGCGACAACGCCCGTTGTCGATCTACAGCCCGAAACATGTTGCAGCGCAACGACTTTCGAGTGGGTCGCCGGGGGCTCGAACCCCGAACCTACGGATTAAAAGGTCCACCAGA
>Ga0194043_1000060_pt1 | contig 45036 bp, 35 predicted proteins | sample JunL4415m_MetaG_FD_161274 | JGI IMG/M metagenome (GOLD analysis project Ga0194043, IMG submission 161274) | Anoxic zone freshwater microbial communities from boreal shield lake in IISD Experimental Lakes Area, Ontario, Canada - Jun2016-L442-15m | ecosystem: Environmental > Aquatic > Freshwater >...
CGTCCATGAACATGCCCAAGGCCTGGCCCGGGGTGCCGTGCACCTCGATGCGGCGGCCCTCGCCCGAGAGCCCGGTGCCGATGTAGCGCTGGCCGTTGATATTGTCGAGGCGCACCGTGTGCGCACCCTCGTCGAAGGCCTGCCGCACAGCTTTGTTGACGTAGGTGTGGTACGTGCCGCGGCAGTCGATCGTCGCCGCGTCGCCGCTGCGGACGACCGGCGGGGCAGCGCGGGAGTACCCGACCACGCGCCCGTCGAAGGACGTGGATGCGGTCATCGCTCCTCCCCGCTCACAGACCCGCCGGCTTCACGCCGAGGATCTCGCAGGTCTGGGCGTCGAGGCCCACGCCGCGGAGGCGCTCGCGGCTGCCGCGCAGCGACTCGATGGCGTTGACGCCGAGGGCGCCGAGGATCTCCTTGAGCTCGTGGCTCCAGGCGCGCACGAGATTGCTCAGGCGCTCGGCGCCCCACTCCGGGTCCAGGCGCCGAGTCAGCTCGGACTTCTGCGTGGTCAGCCCCCAGCTGCAGCTGCCGGTGTGGCAGCCCTGGCAGAGATGGCAGCCCAGGGCGATGAGCGCGGCCGTGCCGATGGCGACCACGTCCGCCCCGAGGGCGATAGCCTTGGCCATGTCGGCCGACGAACGGATGGAGCCGGCGGCGATGATCGAAGCGCGATTGCGGATGCCCTCGTCGCGCAGGCGCTGGTCCACCACGGCGATGGCGATCTCCAGCGGGATGCCGATGTGATCGCGGACCACCTGCGGCGCCGCGCCCGTGCCCCCGCGAAAGCCGTCAAGGTATACGTAGTCGGCGCCTGCGTGGACGACGCCTGTGGCAATCGCGGCGACGTTGTGGACGGCGGCGATCTTCACGCCCACCGGCTTGTAGCCGGTGGCTTCCTTGATCGCGTAGATGAGCTGGCGCAGGTCCTCGATGGAGTAGATATCGTGGTGCGGCGCCGGCGAGATGGCGTCCGAGCCGCGGGGGATGCGGCGCGTGATGGAGACGTCCTCGTCGATCTTCTCGCCGGGCAGGTGGCCGCCGATGCCCGGCTTGGCGCCTTGCCCCACCTTGATCTCCACGGCGGCGCCGCGGTTGAGGTACTCGGGGTCCACGCCGAACCGGCCTGAAGCCACCTGCACGATCACGTGATCCTGATACGGGTACAGGTCGGCATGCAGGCCGCCCTCGCCGGTGTTCATGAGGGTGCCGCAACGCTCGGCGGCCAACGCCAGAGAACGGTGCACGTTGAGGGACACCGATCCGTAGCTCATCGGCGAGAAGATGATGGGCGTCTCGAGCTCGACGTTGTTGCGCAGACCGGCGCCGGGCTTGAGGCGGAACCCGCCGGCGCCGTCCGCCTCGACCTCAACCGCGTCCGGCTTGGCGCCCAGATACGTGCGCAGCTCCATGGGCTCGCGCAGCGGGTCGATGGACGGGTTGGTGACCTGACACGCGTCCAGCACGAGGTGGTCGAACACGCTGAAGTACGGCTTGTCGTTGCCCATGCCGGTGAGCATGACCCCGCCGGTCTCGGCCTGCCGCCAGATGGACTTGCGCAGGCCGATCTGCCACGAGGCGTTGTCGCGAAAGGCCAGCGGGCTCTTTTCGATGGTGATGGCATGCGCCGGGCAGAACGTGACGCAGCGGTGGCAGGCGCGGCACTTGACGTCGTCCGGCAGGGGGCGTTCGTCGAAGGTATACACGCCCCACCCGCACTGCTGCACGCAGCGGCCGCAGTGGTGGCAGCGGTCGTCGTCGATGCAGACGCGGAACTCGGCCTGGACGAAGCTCGTCGCCATGCCGCTCACCCCACCACTCGTGAGGCGCCCTTGACGCGCGCGATGACCGGTTCGCCGGCGCGCGGCGCCCACACTTCGTCGGGCGCGTCCAGCACCTCGCGGATGGAGCTCTCCTCCGAGGCGACCATCAGGCGAGAGCCCTGGCGAGCGGCGACCAGCGGGCGCAGCTTGATGCGGTCGTTCAGCGCGACCATGCCGCCACTGAAGCCGAGGACGATCGCGAACGGCCCGTTGAGCATGGCCGGGCCGTACACGGCGCGCAGCGAGCGCTTGAGCTCGCGCTCCTCCGGCGGCAGGCGGTCGATCTCGCTCCACAGCGGGCTGGCAAGCGCGTCGCAGGCCAGCTCGAGCGGCAGGCCGTGGCGGCGCAGCATGAGGTCGAAGAGGTAGGCGATGACCTCGGTGTCGGTGCCCAGCGAGCACTTGTAGCCGAACTGCTCCAGGTACCTGCTGTTGATGCCGTAGCTGGAGATCTCGCCGTTGTGCACGATCGACAAGTCGAGCAGGTTGAACGGATGGGCGCCGCCCCACCAGCCGGGCGTGTTGGTGGGGAAGCGATTGTGCCCCAGCCAGGTGTGGGCCTCGTACTCCTCGAGGCGGTAGAAATGGGCGATCTCCTCGGGGAAGGCGACGCCCTTGAAGGCCCCCATGTTGCGGCCGGAGGAGGCCACGAAGGCGCCGTCCACGCTCGAGTTGATCTGCATCACGGTGTGAACGACGAGGTCTTCGGGCCCGATCTCCAGAGTCTCGAGCGCATGCGGGTCCGGGAGGACGAAGTAGCGCCACAGGAGCGGCGCCTCCACGCCGACGCCGAAGTGGCGCGTGGGGATCGGCTCCGCCTGGTCGATCACGAACGAGCGCTCGAGCGTCGCCTCGACCTCCTCGCGGGCGCGCTCGTCGTGCAGCATCAGGTGAAGGCAGAAGTGCTCGGGGAGCTCGGGATAGATGCCGTAACCCGCGAAGCCGGCGCCGAGCCCGTTGCCGCGGTCGCGCTGGACGGCCATCGCGCGCACGGCGAGGTCGGCGGGCATGAGCGCGCCGGATTCGTCGCAGATGCCCATGAGGCCGCAGCCGCCATGGATCTTGAACGCCGCCTCCGCGCGGTAGGCCGGGCGCGGGCCGGCGCCGCCGAAGGACGCCGGCGCGTGCGGCCGCGCCGTGGGCATGCGCTCCAGCAGGAAGTCGCCGCCGGTCGGCGCGCCGCTTGTCGGCGCGCCGTCTGTCGGGACGCCGTATGTCGGCGCGTCGCTCATCGGCCCGCCACCTCCTCGTCACGCGCGGCGAGGCCCAGCAGGCGCGCCACGGCAGCGCCGCCGCCGGCCGGCAGCGGGTCAAGCCCGAGCTTGCGGCGGGCGCTCTCCTTGGGCGCGCCGAGCATGCCTTGCTCGAGGAACATGCGGTAGGCCTGCGTGACGCTGTCGGGCGCGGCGCCCGACTCCGTGGCGAGCTCCTTGAGCTTGCGAAAGGTCTCGGCCATGCCGATGTCCGAGGGGCACAGCTCCTGGCAGGTGTAGCACTCGAGGCACTTCCACACCTGTGAGTCGGCGACCACGCCGTCGAAGCCCTCGCGCAGCAGCGCCGCGATCAGCTCGGTGGGAGCGAAGGAGGGATCGACCTTGCCCACAGGGCAGTCGTCCGCGCAGGCGCGACAGGCGTCGCACTTGTCCAGGAGCGACACGTCGAACGAGGCCGCCAGCTGCTCGCGGTAGTCGAGCCTGGCGCTCCAGGCGTCGAGAAACGGCTGCACGGAGGCGCGGTGCATGCCGAGGCCGATCTCGTCCGGCGCGTGGCCGCCGGCCAGCGCCATCAGCTCGGCCAGGTACAGCACCGGCACGTGCAGATCCTCGCCGGCGCGCCTGAGCGCGGCCTGGTTCAGGTCGAACTGCTGGAAGCAGCTCGGGCACACCACCACGAGAGCGTCCACGTTGTGTTCCTGCAGGTCGAGGAGCTTGCGGCGCGCGAATTCCAGCGCCGACGGCCGCTCGCCCACGCGGTCCAGGGCGCCGCCGCAGCACTGCATCTTCGAGGGGTAGTCCACCACGGTGGCGCCCATGGCGGCCACGAGGCGCTCCACCTTCGTCGGCGCCATGGGGTCGTCCCAGCGCACGGCCGGCTGGGGGCGGAGCAGGTGGCAGCCGTAGTGCACCGCCAGGCGCAGGCCGCCGAGGCTCCTCACGGTGCGGCTCGCGACGGGGCCCGCGCCGATGTCGTCGGCCAGCCACTCGGCGAGGTGCCATACGCGCAGGTCGCCTTCATACGTCAGATCCTCGGCGCTCAGCAGCCGATTGATCTCGTCGCGTTCGCGGCGATGGGTCGCGAGATGGTTCTGCGCCTCTTTGAAGGTCGAATAGCAGCCGTTGCACGGCGTGACCACATCGAGTCCGGCTCGCTCGACGAGCGCCAGGTTGCGGGCCGCGGCGGCGTAGAACGCCCGCGGTGCGTTGGCCTTTACGAGCGTCCCTTCGGGGCAGCACGTATGCCCTTCAAGCTCGTGCACTATGGCGCCCAGATCGTCGAGCGCCACGCGCGTGGCTTTCTCGATGAACGGGAACCTCGCGGGGATGGTGCATCCCCAGAAGACCGCGAACTCCTGCACGCCGTCTGCCTGCCTCGTCGTTCCGTTCGTGCAACGAGAAATGCCCGCCGCAGCCTGAGTGGCTGGGCGAGCGTCGTTGCTCTGCCTCGTGGCGCCGGCACGCCGTTGTGCCGGTCCGCGAAGGATAACACGAGGCGGCGGCATCGGCAACGGCCGCGGCCGGTGGCGCGCGGCCGGTGGCGCGCCGCCGGCGCAGCGGCTACTCCAGCGCCTCTTCGGCGAGGATCAAGGCGTCGGCGATCTCACGCAACGTCTTGCGCTTGTCCATCGCCAGGCGCTGCAGCCGCTGGAACGCCTCCGCTTCACCAAGGCCCCGGGCCATGAGGATCCCTTTGGCGCGATCGACCGCCTTGCGGGTCTCCAGGCGCGCCGTGAGGTCGGTGACCTCGTCCTCGAGCAGACGCGCCTCGGCGAACCGGGACATGGCGATGTGCATCGCCGGGATGATGTCGCCGCGAGAGAAGGGCTTCACCACGTAGGCCATCGCCTGGGCGCGGCAGGCCTCCTCGATCTGCTCGGACTGGGAGAAGGCCGTGACCATGACGACGGGCGCCAGGCGCTCCTCGCCGATCACGGCCGCCGCCTCGAGGCCGTTCATGCGCGGCATCTTGATGTCCATGAAGACGACGTCCGGATGCAGCCGGCGCGCGAGCTCGACGGCCTCCGCGCCGTCGCGCGCCTCGCCGACCACCTCATGGCCCTCCTCCTGGAGCATCTCGCGAAGGTCCATGCGGATGATGGCCTCGTCCTCCACGATGAGCACGCGCGCCGGGGCAGCTTGGGCGCCGGAGTCCGCGGCAGACGCCCGCTTCCTCGCGTCGGTCACAGCTCCTCCTCGTGGAGCGGAGCGCGGATGGTCACGGTCGTGCCGTGATCGCTCGCGAAGGTGAGGGCGCCGCGCAGGTCGTCCTCGATCACGGTGCGCACGATGTCGAGGCCGAGGTGCCCGGAGCCCGCCGCGTCGAAGCCCGGCGGGAGCCCCTTACCGTCGTCGCGTACGACGATCACGAGATCCGCGGATTCGCGGCGCATCTCCACGCCGACGGCGCCGTCGGCCCCCGGGTCGAACGCATGCTCGATGGCGTTGTGCACGAGCTCCGCGACGGCCAGCGCCAGGGACGTCGCGGCTTGCGCGCCCAGCTCGCCGGTGTCGCCGCTCACCGTGGTGGTGATGTTCGGCCGCTCGCCGATCAGGCCACGCCGCACGAGGTCGACCACGGTGCGGGCGGCGGCGGCGAAGTCTATGCGCTCGTCGGCCGAGCCCGTGAGCAGCTCGTGCACCACGGCCATGGACATGACGCGCTCGGTGGCCTCGGCCAGCGCGCGCCGGACCTCCTCGTTCCTGCTGCCACGCGCCTGGATGCGAAGCAGCGAAGCGATGGTCTGCAGATTGTTCTTCACGCGGTGATGGACCTCGCGGATGGTCGTCTCCTTGACGCGCAGCTCAAGCTCGCGGCGGCGCGTCTCGGTGAGGTCCTCCACCAGCACCAGCGCGCCCGCCTGCAGAGCGATGGAGCGATAGCCGAGCACGCGGTCCGCGATCTCGGCCTCGACCCGCACCGCGCCGGGCGCGCCGAGCACCGGTGAGATGCCGAAGGCGCCGCCGGGCAGGGCCGAGGCCTGCATGCCGGTGACGCGGCCTTCCACGCCGGCGAGACGCATGATGTTGACGGCGTTGGGCGAGGCGAACGAGATGCGACCGGTGGGGCGCACGCGGAGCACGCCGTCGCCGGCGCGCCTGGTGCTGGAGAAGGGCTCCCTGGTGCCCGCGTCGAGCAGCGGACCCGAGCGCAGCGTCTCCAGCAGCTCCTCGGTGGCGTCCATCTGCGCCGTCTCCATGCGGCCGGGCGCGGCGGCCACCTGCTGCGCCACGTCACGCACGACAACGGCGTACGGCAGGCCGTCGCCGACAGGGTACGCGGAGGTGGAGTACTTGACGCCGTGCGCGCTGCGCCCGCGGTCGCCCCTGACGGCGCGGCCGCTCGCCAGCGCCTCGTAGGCCTCGGGCTCAGCCTCGCGCTCAAGAACCTTCCCGGCGCGCGAGATCACGTGCGGCGTCACGGCGGTGCTGGGGCGGGCCTCGTCCCTCACGATGAGCGCGCCGTCGCCGTCCACCACGGCGAGCGCCACGTGCCCGTAGCCCAGGTCGGCCAGCAGCTGCAGGTTGTCGGCCACGTTGGCGAGGTGGCCGCGCACGGCCTCCGGCAGCACGGCAAGATCCTCTGTCACGTTCATGGGCGCAGTATAGGGCCTGACGTCTCCGCGGGTCACGCACGAGCTACTAGAGCTCACCAAGGGGCAGCGCTGTGACCTCGTCGCCGAGAGGCAGCCGGCGGTCTCCCAGGTACACCACGTAGCCGGGCGCGACCATGGCTCCCAGGTCAGCGCGCAAGCCGCGGATCCCGCCGGCCATCCGCGCCGCGGCGGTGGCGGTCGTCTTGACCTCCAGGGGGATCAGCCTTTCGGCGCCCGACTCCCATGTCTGCGCGAGCACGTCGACTTCCACGCCGGTGGCAGTCCGCCAAAAGTGCAGCCGGGCGATCTCACCGCGATGCAAAGCGGCCTTGAGCAGCTCGCCGATCACGGCCGTCTCGAGCACTGCGCCGGCCATGGGTCCGGCGGCGGCATGCTCGGCGTCGCGAAGGCCCACGAGGTGACAGAGCGTGCCGGTGTCGGTGAAGTAGACCTTGGGGGTCTTGACCAGGCGCTTGTTCAGATTGGCATGATAGGGGCGCAGGGTGAAGACCTGATAGCTCGCTTCAAGGATCGAGAGCCAGCGTTTGGCCGTATTGACGGCGATGCCGAGCTCGCGCGCCAGACCGCTGAGGCTGAGGAGCTGGCCCGAGCGCGCCGCAAGAGCACGCACGAACAGCTGGAACTGCAGAAGGTCACCGACCTGGGTCATGCCGCGCACGTCACGCTCCAGGTACGTACCGAGATAGCTGTCGTGCCAGAGGTTCGCATCGAGTCCTGGCTCGGCCGCAAGCTGCGGGAACAGGCCGCGAACGAAGGTGGGCCAGAAGTCCGGGGGCAGTGCCGAAGGGTCGGTCTCGGCCGCCGGCGGCCGCAGCGGCTGCTCCCACGGCAGCGGCCTGTCGGGATCACGGGCCAGCTCGCGCAGCGACAGCGGCAGCAGGCGCAGCAGAGCGACGCGGCCGGCGAGCGACTCCGTCACGCCGGCCGCCAGAAGCAGGTTCTGCGAGCCGCTGAGCACCCACTGGCCGCGCGCCCCGCGGTCTGCGTCGATCCGTTCCTTGACGTAAGAGAGCAGCGCCGGAGCATTCTGGACCTCGTCCAGGATCACCGGCGCCGGGAAGGCAGCCAGAAAGCCGCGCGGATCGGTGACCGCGGCTTCTCGCGTATCCGGCGCATCGAGCGACACATACCGGTGTGTGCTCGCCAGCGCGTGCCGCAGGAGCGTTGTCTTGCCCGCCTGCCGCGGCCCGGTGAGCATGACCGCGGGGAATTGCTCAAGGGCGCGCAGAAGCGTCGTCTCAAGGGTACGCGGTATGTAGCCGGTGTCGTTCATGACCTTGTAAGTATGCTATTGAAACGCAAGATTGCAAGGTTACGCACTGCCGCAGGCTTGCGCTCTCCGACTACAGGTACGACTGCAATGTCCCCCGGCGACGGATGTCCACGCTGGCGCAGTGAAAGCCCCCGCCGATGGTCTCGAAGTCGTAAAACGGGCACTCGATGGGCGTGAAGCCCCACTTCCTGAAGGCGGCAATGAGGCGGTCCTCGCCCTTCGAGACGATCACGCGCTCCTCGTCCAGCATCACCACGTTCATGCTGATCCAGCGCGAGCAGTTGTACATCGGGTGCGTGAGCGGCATGTCGGGCTCGGGGCACACGAGGATGTCCCAGCCCGCCTTCTCGAACATCTCGGGGACTTTGGCGCAGCGCTCGGGATGGACCAGCAGCTTGCCGGGGGCCAGCGGCGAGAAGGTGGCGTCGATGTGCATGGGGTGGGTGTCGTAGACCTCCACCTCGTGGACGCGATAGTCCGGGGCGAGGTGACGGCGCAGCCACTCGATACCGAAGCGGTTGCAGCAGCTCGACTGGGCGATGAAGAGGTCGCGGCCGCACTTGATGGCGTCGGCCGCGTCGAACAGGGGCTCGTACTCGGTGAGGATGGTGCGCTGCGGCTCGCCCTCTTCCGTGGGCACGAAGCCGGGCTCGTAGCTGGCGTCGCAGAGCTCGGGGCGCGGGGCGGAGATCCAGCGCGCCCCGCCGCGAAAGTACTCCTTGCACAGACGCTTGTAGGCGTGGTGCTCGAAGAAGCGGCTGCGCCAGCCCATGGGCGCCTCGATGATCTGGTCGCCGATCACGAGCAGCACGTCCCGCGGCATGAGCGCGTAACACGAGCTGGGCAGGGACCAGCCGGGCGCCGCGATGGGCTGGTCCCAGGCGAAGCGCTCGGGGCGACGCACGGTGACGCCCTCGGCCTCGAGGATGTGCACGAAGGCCTCCACGTCGTGCTCGGCCTTCCTCAGCATCTCGGCCGGCCAGCGCCGGCCGCCCTCCGCCTTGAAGAACGGCCACTGCGTCTTGTCGTGCACCACCGCCGGCGTGACCGTCTCCCACGGCGGGATCAAAGCGTCCTCGACGACGCCGACGATGATCTCCTCGAGGGGGTCCCACTCGTTGAAGGTGTTGACGACGGGCGTAGCCTTCAAGGGACACACTCCTTCTCGCTCGCGCGGGCATCTGCGACGCCGTCCGGCATCGGGATGACAGTGGGCTCAGTCTACCGGAGCGACGGCCACTCAAGCCTGAACCCCCTGCCGTCCCCAGCCGGTGGTAGGCTTGACAGGTCGGCCGGGCGCCGACCCACGACATCTCAGCCGCGCCCTGGACGTGACTCGCCGCGCGTCCCCGCGAACCAGCGCCCTCCTGCTTGTCGTCGGACCAGGAGAGCTGGTAGACCCCATCATCTTGACCTGGATGGCCAACTGCATCATGCGAGCGCGAATGCTTGCTATCCGCGAGCAATCGGCCGATACCGTTCACAGCACACCCGCCAAGCCTCTGCCTCGCATGCTCACTTCTGGCGGGTTTTTCTTGCCCGGGGTCGGCTCGTGAAGTACGCGAAGCGCGCCCTCACCGTTGACGAGCAGGCCGACCAGCTTCTGGGACGCGGCCTGGTGGCCGATCGCGGTGAGCTCCTGGCCCGACTGCGCAGCGTCACCTACTACCGCCTGAGCGGCTACTGGTATCCCTTTCGTCTGTCGGCCGACTCCCTTTGTCGAAGGGACAACGATTGAGGCCGTCTGGCGCCGCTACACCTTCGACCGCCAGTTCCGGCTGCTCGTGCTCGACGCCATCGAGCGCGTTGAGATCTGTGTCCGCACCGAGCTGGCGTACACCCTCGCACATGCCCAAGGTCCTTTCGGTTACTGTGACGCGGCCAACCTGCCGAATCTGCCGGCCGAGTCGTACGGGGACTTCGCCGACAAGCTCGATACCGAATGCGGACGCAGTCGTGAGCCGTTCATCGAGCACTTCTGCCAGAAGTATGGCGCCGACCATGGTCGTCCGCCCTGCTGGATGGTCACCGAGCTGATGACGTTCGGCATGCTGCTCAGCCTGTTCCGAGGAAGCCCAACGTCGGTCAAGCGGGACATCGCGAGGCGCTTCGGGGTATCGAGTGAGGTGCTCGTGTCGTGGCTCCGCGCTCTGAGCGGCGTGAGAAACACGTGCGCCCACCACGGCCGCCTCTGGAACAGAGAGCTTGGCCTCAAGCCGAAGATCCCGCAAACCCCCATGGGTTTCCCCGACGGCTGGGCGAGGTGTCCCATCCGGGGAGGCCGCCATCTGTGATCGGCGATACCCCGTCTGCGTGCACTCCTGCGTGTGGGTGGCTTGGCAACGTAGTGGCACTCCGGCGGGCGCAGCCGCTCCGGCCTTCAGCCGGCCGGCACGATCAGCAGCGGGCAGGGCGCCGTGTCGAGCAGCACCTTCACGACGGCGCCGTGACCCTCGGCGAAGCTGCCCTTCCACGACAGCACGATGAGCTCGGCGCCGACTGCGTTGGCTTCCTTGACGATGGTCGGGGCGGGTTCGCCGACGCGCAGGCAGACGCGGTGGCGGCCGCCCTCCGGGCACTGCGAGAAGCGCATGCAGAACTCGTCCTGCCAGGCGGACCACTCGTAGTGCTCCTGATCGACGATGCGCGGCGCCGGGAAGCTGCCGCGCTCGCGCGGCGTGGACTTGGTGACCACGTGCAGCATCACGATCTCGCGGCCGCGGGCGCACAGGGCGCCGTCGGCGTGACGCATCGCGGCGGACGCCGATGGGCTGCCTTCGAGCGGGACGACGAGGCGCCGCAGGGTGGTGAGCGGGCGCATGCCGGGCCTCACGAGCAGCAACGGCGCCGAGGGGTGTTCGAGCAGCGCCTGAGTCACATGCCCGATGCCGGGCGCGGCCGCCGTGCGCAGGCCCAAGGCGACGGCATCGACGTCGGCCTTGCCGACGAGCCTCGCGAGCTCGACGCCGGCCTCGCCGACGAGGTCCACGATCTCCAGGTCATCGGCGTCGTCTCTGTCGAGCTCCGGGGCGCCGGCCTCGCGCACGTGCACGGCACGTGCGTCCCAGCCGGCGGCATTCGCCAGGCAGCGAGCGCTGACCACGAGCTCGCCGTCTGCCACCGTATCGGCGACTGCGATGAGCAGCGTCATCGCGTGACCTCCTGCCAGGGTTGGCCGTCGGCGCGCCGCAGGCGGTGCTTGCCGGGGGGCAGCTCGCGCTCCACCCCGTCCAGGATCACCCTCAGCGCGGCGCGCTCAATGGTTATACCCACCTCGTCACCGGCCTTGCGGCGCCGCAGCTCGAACTGCGCGCGCGCGCCGCGAAACCACAGCGGGACGCGGACCTTCTTCCAGGTGGGCGGCAGGTGCGGATCGATGAGCAACGCCTCGTCGCGGCGCTGCAGGCCGGCGAAGCCCATCACCGCGGCCTGCCAGAGGCCGCCCATGGTGGCCATGTGCAGGCCACGGGCGGCGTTACCCATGTTGTCGGCGAGGTCGATGGCGGCGGCCATCTTGAAGTCCTCCACGGCGGTCGGCACGTCGCCAAGGCGTGCCGCCACGGCGGCGTGGATGCCCGGGCTCAGGGAGCTGCCATGGCAGGTGATGGGCTCGTAGTAGTCGTAGTTGGCCTGCGCCACGTCGTCGCCGTACTCGTCCGAGAGGATGTGGCAAAGCATCACCACGTCGGCCTGCTTGACCACCTTGGAGCGCAGAGTGACCTCGCGACCGAGCATGAGGTCGGCGGCCATCGGGCGCGGGCGGAGCTTCTCGATGGGCACGTCGTCCATCTGAAAGAAGCCGGCGAACTGCTCGAACAACCTGGTCGCGGGGTCAAAGCCGTCCTCGAGGTTCCACATGACCCCCATCCACTGCTCGATCTCGGCGTCGTCGAGGTCGAGCCGGCGGCGCAGTTCCTCTGCGTAGCCGGTATCGACGTGCTCGAGCCAGCCCAGCGCCTCGATGGCCTTGCCGATGTTCCAGCGCGCCAGCACGTTGGTGTAGGCGTTGTCGTCGACGCCCTCGTGGTACTCGTCGGGACCGACGACCAGGCGGATGTGGTGCCTGCCGTCCTCCCCGAGCGACGCCCGCGAGGCCCAGAAGCGCGCCGTCTCGAGCAGGATCTCCACGCCCATGGACGCCATGAAGGCGTCGTCCGCGGTGGCCTTCCAGTACTCCCACACGCCCCAGGCGACGTCGGCGGAGATGTGGTGCTCCATCAGGCCGCTGAGGATGGGGACGATCTCGCCGTCGGGACCCACGCCGTACGGCGGCGTCGTCTCGACGCCCTTGTCGGCGGACTCCCACGGGTACAGGGCGCCGCGATGCCCCATGTGGCGCGCCTTCTCGCGAGCCCCGTCGAGGTTGCGGTAGCGATAGGCCAGCAGCGTGCGCGCCGTCTGCGGATGCGAGTAGATGAAGAACGGCAGCACGAAGATCTCGGTGTCCCAGAAGACGTGCAGGAAGTACGACATGCCGCCCAGCCCGCGGGCGCCCACCGACACCGTGTCTTTGGTGGGGTGGGCGGTGCTGATCATGTGATAGATGCTGAAGCGCAGGGCCTCCTGGTCGACGGCGTCGCCGTCCACGACCAGGTCGGCGTCGCGCCAGCGCGCGTCCCACGCCGCGCGATGACGGCGCAGGAGCTCATCGAAGCCCAGCTCCTCCGCCCGCGCCAGGGCGCGGCGCGCCGCCTCAGCGGACGGTACCTTCGTGCGCGCCGAGACGAGCGCCGCCAGCCGGTCGACAGTGGCCGGGTCGCCCGGCTCGAGGCGCCCGCCGATCACGTCGCGGGCCTGCTCCACATGGCGCACGACGGGCGAGCCGGGCGCCGGGCGCGTAGTGACCGCGAGCACGTGGCCGCCGCCGTTGCGGCCCTTGGTGCGGGCGATGAAGCCGGGCTGGTCGAGCTTCTCGAACACGGTCTCTTTGGTCGGCCCACCGGCGTGAGTCACGCCCAGCGAGCCGGCCCACACGATGCGCCCCGGCGCATCCTCAGGCGTCGCCTCCGCACGGACCGCCATGATCTGGCGGTCGGCCAGAGACGCGAAGCGCGCCGTACGCACGCGCAGCGTGTGCCCGCTGCGCAAGCGCTGGCGCCAGTACCGATACACGATGCCGTGACGCATGTCGAGGACGCGCTCGTGATCGAGGAGCTCGCCGTTCGACAGGGTGACAACGCTGCCCCAGGCGCGCAGGCGAAGGCCGGTCCAGTCGGGCGCCGGGACCGGCTGCCGGAAGGGCGGCTCGTCGGTGCCGTCGCCGAAGACGCCGGCCACGAAGGTGGCCGGCGTCGACACGGCGGAACCCTCTTCGAGCGCCCCGCGCGTGCCGCTCTCGCCGTTGGCCACGGTCAGCCAGGTCTCGACCTCGCGCTCGCGAAACGGGTCGAAGCCCTTGACCTCGAAACGCCAGGCCGGGTCGCGGATCGGCGCGGGAAAGCTCGCGTGCGCCACGCTCTCGCGGTAAACCAGTTGGTCGTGGAGGATGCGCAGAAACTCGTCCGGGCCGCCGCCGAGGTGCAGCACCCGCGGCGGCGCCCCGTCGGGCTCCACGCCCACGCTGACGAAGGTGGAGCGCCGCAGCTCGGGGATCGACATACGGTGATCGCCGCCCTCACCGGAGCCGACTGGCCCGAGCTCGTCGCCGAGGACGATCATGTCCCGCGGGCGGCGCCCGCGGTCGTGGATCAGCGCCTTGAGCACAGAGCGCATACTGTCGCTCTTGTCGGTGAGGCCGATATCGACATGCCTGATGCCGCTGGTGATGCGGGGATGGGCGAGGCCCGCCTCGCGCGAGAGCGCTCGCGCCAGCTCGACGACCTCGCCGATGCCGCTGATCCCGGCGCGCGCGAGCGTCGCGTCAACGCGCTCCCGCAGCTCGGCGATCTGCGCCTCGGGAGGGTCCGCCCATTCGGGGACAAGGTCGATCGTCCGTCGGTTCAGGCGGTCTTTGACGACCTCGACGTCGAGGCCGGCGCCGGCGAGCCTGTCGCGCAGCGCCTCGGCGGCCGCCGTGAGCTGCGCCTCCTCCACCTCCGTGGCGCGGCGGCGCTCCAGCAGCCGCGGCCCGTTGGGTCCCACCACGTAGACCTCGGAGCCGGAGGAGAGAAAGAGGAAGAGGCGACCCTCCACGTCGGGGCGCGCGTGAAGCTGCCCGTCGACGGTGGCGACGTTGGCGCCGCTCACGATAGCGATGTCGACGCCCAGGGCGCAGAGGCGTTCCACGCGGCTGCGCACGGCCACGGGGTCCGCCTCGCGGTCGGCCACCACCGTCCCGTTCCAACTGGAGCAGAGGACTGCGAATTCGCGGTCCAGCGCCTTGCTCGTGTCGTCGGGATGCGGCATGTCGCCGCAATCCTGCCTCATTGGCCGACTTCATGCACGATGTCGCGATACACTGGTCGCGCCGGCCGCGGCCGGCGCCTTGTCACAGGCCCGGCCCGAGGGGAGCCCATGACCCACTACGACGTCGCCTACGTGCGCAGCCAGTTCCCCGCCCTCAGGCGGCTGATCGACGGACGTCCGGCCGCCTATCTCGACGGCCCCGGCGGCACGCAGACGCCGCGGCGCGTGCTCGACGCGGTGCGCGACTACCTCGTGGATCACAACGCCAACTACGGCGGCCGCTTCGCCACCAGCGAGGAGACCGACGCGACGATCGCCGAGGCGCACAGGGCCGGCGCCGACTTCCTCGGCTGCGACCCCGCCGAGGTCAGCTTCGGCGCCAACATGACCACGCTCACGTACTTCCTCGCCGAAGCCCTCGGGCGCCGTCTGCAGCCCGGCGACGAGATCGTGATCACGGCGCTCGACCACGAGGCCAACCGCAGCCCGTGGCTGCGGCTCGCGGAGCGCGGCGTCGTCGTCCGCGAGGTCCCCGTGGATCTCGCCACCTGCACCCTCGACTGGACGGCCTTCGAAGCGCTCGTCCAGCCGGGATGCACCAAGGTCGTTGCCCTGGGCTACGCGTCGAACGCCGTGGGCACCGTCAACGACGTCGCGCGCGCGGCCGCGATGGCGCGCGCCGCCGGCGCCTGGAGCATCGTGGACGCCGTGCACTACGCCCTGCACGGCCCCATCGACGTGCGCGCCGTGGGCTGCGACTTTCTGCTCTGCTCGGCGTACAAGTTCTTCGGCCCTCACGTCGGCCTCATGTACGCACGCCGCGAAGCCACGGCGCAGGTCGAGCCGTTGCGCCTGGCCACCCAGCACTCCGAGCCCCCGTACGTCTGGGAGACGGGCACGCTGAACTTCGAGGGCCTGGCGGGGACGACCGCCGCCATCGACTTCATCGCCGACCTCGGCGAGCGGCACGCGGCGCTGGTCGAGGACCGCCTGCCCGCCGGCCTGAAGGGCCGGCGCCGGGCGGTCGTCGCCGGCATGCTGGCCGGCGAGGTCTACGAGCAGCCCCTGGCGAAGTGGCTGCGCGAGCAGCTCGCCGGCATCCCCGGCGTTACGCTCTACGGGCCGCCGGAGGGCAGCCCGCGCACGTCCACCGTCTCGTTCACGCTCGACGGGTCCCTGGCCGGCGAGGCCGCGCGCACGCTAGGCGAGCGCGGCCTGTTCGTCTGGGACGGCGATTTCTACGCCGCGCGCCTCGTCGAGCTGCTCGGCCTGGCCCCGCGCGGCGGCCTGATCCGCGTCGGTCTCGCCCCGTACACGACGCAGGACGAGCTGGAGCGGCTCGTGACGGCGGTCGGCGATCTTTCACGGTCGGCGCGATGAGCACGGCCGGGCAGCCTTTGGCCGCCGGCCCCCAGCCGCGAGCGGCCGCCGGCCGCGCAGCGCCCCCGGAGGCCGACGGCGCCGGCCTGCGCACCATCCGCCTGTGCCTGCTGGGCTTCGGCAGCGTGGCGCGCGCCTTCTGCGCGCTCCTCGCGGAGCAGGAGCGCGTGCTGGCCGCGCGTCACGGCCTGCGCGTGCTGGTGACCGCCGCCGGCACCCGTCAAGGCAGTCTGCTGGCGCCGCAGGGCATGACGCCGGCGGCCGTGCTCGCGGCCATCGGCGAACGGCCGGCCCCGCCGCAGGCGGCCCGGCCGGCCGCCGAGCTCCTCTCGGCCTCGCGGGCCGATGTCCTCGTGGAGCTCACGGTCATGGAAGAGGACTTCGCCCCCGTCGCCACCGGCCACATCGAGACGGCGTTCGGCCTGGGCATGGACGTCGTCACGGCCAACAAAGGGCCCATCGCCTGGAATTGGCGGCGCGTGGCTGCGGCGGCCGAAGCCGCGGGCCGCCGCATCCGCTTCGAGAGCACGGTGATGGACGGTCTGCCCGTCTTCAGCCTGCTCGAGCTCGCCCTGCCGGACTGCCGCCTGCTGGGCTTCGAGGCCGTCTTCAACGCCACCACCAACTACATCATCGACGCGATGGGCATCGGCCGCTCTCTTGACGAGGCGCTGGCGCACGTGCAGGCCGAAGGCTACGCAGAGGCCGACCCCGCCCACGACATCGACGGCTGGGATGCGGCCTGCAAGGCGGCCGCACTTGCCAACGTCGCCATGGACGCCGGCATCACGCCTGCCGATATCGAGAAGCAGAGCCTCCGCGACGTGCCGCTCAAGCGCATCGCGCAGGCGCGCTCCAACGGCAACCGGCTGCGCCTGGTCACGACTGTATGGCGCGAGACGCCTGACGGCGTCGCGCCCGAGGCCGGCCCGGCCGGCCTGCGACATCCGCGCCGGTCCCTCGGCTCGTTGCCCGCCGGCCCCGTCCGCGGCCACGTGCGCGCCACCGAGCTCGACATCGACCACCCGCTGGCGCCCGTGGGCGGCGAGTCGCTGGGCGCCGTCCTGCACACCGATCTCATGGCCGACGTCTTCGTCTGCGAGATCGCCGGGCTCGTGCCGCAGACCGCGTACGGCGTGTACGCCGACCTGCTGCACCTGTGCCGGTACCGCTGACGGGCGGCGCCGCGTCCCCGGCGCCTTCTCCAGCGCCGCCGCCGCCGCTCCCGTCCCGCGCCGCGTCCCCGGCGCCGGCTCCTGCGGCTCCGCTCACGCCCGGCGCCGCGTCCGTGCGCGCCCACTCCTGGGTGCGCGCCCTCGTCGTCTCCGCGCTCATCCTGCTGGCGGGCGCCGTCCTCGGCGCCGCCGGCTTCGTCTTCGAGCAGTCGCGCGCCACCTGGAGGCCGCAGGTCGCGCCCACGAACAACGGCTGGCGCATCTCCACCTCGCACGGTCTGCAGCTCGGCGGCTCGACGCTCGGCGGCGACCATCTCGCCTGGGAGGCAGGACCGTTCACCTTGCTCACCGACCTACGCTCGGGCGACAGCAAGCTGCTCGGCGCCGCGGCGACGGCGGGTAGCGCGTCCGCGCCGTCCATGTCCGAGCGCTTCGTGGTGTGGCTGGAGGCGCCCGCGTCCGGCTATCAGGACGCGGTCGTCTGGGTCTACGAGATCTCCCGGGGGCGCCGCACGCGTCTCTCCGGTGTCCAGGGCATCTCGCAATCACCGGCGGTCTCGGGGACGACTGCCGTGTGGGAGGCCGACGGCGCCGGGGCCGACGCCCCGCGGATCAACGGCGCCGACCTCGTCACGGGGCGCCGCTTCTCTTTGGGCGAGAGCGGCGGCGCCGGCGAGCCGATCATCAGCGGCGCCCTGGTCGCCTGGGCGTCCCGGCGCCCCGATCCGGCGGCGCCGCCCGTCATCACCGTCGTCGACCTGACTGACGGCCGGCGCTGGAGCATCGCGCCCTACGCCGACGGGCGCGAAGGCAGCCTCCTCGGCATCGCGCTGGCCGGCCGCACGCTCGTCTGGGCGCGAGCGACCAGCGCTGCGCAAGCCGACCAGATCCTCGCCTACGACCTCGACACCGTGGCCGTGCGAGTGATTGCCCAGGCGGCCGATCTCGTGCCGCCGGCGGCGGACGGCGACCTCGTGATCTGGGCGCAGCCGTCGGCTGAAGGCGGCACGCAGGTCACGGGCCTTCGCCTCGGCGGCGGCGAGACCTTCCCGATCGCCGGCGTCCCGGGCGGCAGCGTGCGCAGCGTCCTCGTCAGCGGGAAGACGGTCGCCTGGCATGTCGCCGGCGCCTTGCTGTTCGACACCTACCTGCAGACGGCGAGGCTCCCCTGATGGCCTCCTGGTCGGCGCGACGCTCCCCGCGCCTCGGCCCGTTCGGCCAACTCGTCCTGCTCTGGATCCTCGTTGAGCTGTGGATCCTCAACATCGCCGACCTGCTGCTCACGCGCTACTCCCTATGGCTGGGGTTCGCCAAGGAGTCCAACGGCGTGATGGACTACTTCTTCCGCTCGGGGACGGTGCCGACGCTCGTCTTCAAGATCGGCATGGTGACCGTCGGCGCCCTGCTCCTCTGGCGCCTGCGCCACTATGTCACGGCGCTCGTTGCGGCGGCGCTGCTGACCGGCATCTTCGCCGCCGTCGTCGCCTATCAGACGCTCTGGGTGCTGAGCTTCTGACGGCGGGGTGGCGCCGCGCCGCGGCTCGCGCCGGGCGGCGGGGCCGGCTTCGCCCGCCCGCCCCCCGCCATCCCATTGTCATCTTGCCACTCGCGCTCTATGCCATCATACTGGTATCGATACCGTCATTGTCGTCATTGTGGCTAGGAGTCCGCCATGGTCCGCATGCAGATCCAGTTCACCGAGGCAGGCGCCGAGGCGCTGCGGCGCGAAGCCGGGCAGCGCCATGTGTCGATCTCCGCCGTCGTGCGCGAGGCGGTCGACGATCGTTTGTCGCACGGTCATCTCACCCCGTCCCGCGACGAGCTTCTCCGCCGCTCATTGGCGGCCATGGGGCGCTTCCACTCGGGGACCGGTGACGTCTCAGCCCGGCACGACGAGTACTTCGCCGATTCCATACTCGATTGACCGTCTTCGTCGACACATCGGCGCTGATCGCGTTTCTGGACGACGACGATCCCGCGCACAGCGTCTGCCGCGAGGCTTGGCGGCAAGCCGTTCTCGAAGCCGAAGGGCTGGTGACCACCGACTACGTCGTCGTCGAGGCCATCGCCGTGGCCCAGCGTCGGTGGGGCCTCGACGCCGTGCGCACGCTCGTCGACGAGCTCCTGCCGCTCATCGAGGTCGGTCCTGTTTCCACAGAGGATCGCACAGCCGCCCTCAATGCCCTGCTGGCGGCGGCGCGACGGCGCCTCAGCCTCGTCGACTGCGTCAGCTTCACCGTCATGCGCCGCCTGGGCATCCGCGAGTACCTGGGGCTGGATCCCCACTTCGAAGAGCAGGGCTTTGCGCGGTACGCGGCCGGGGGCTGAACGCCTGGGGTAGATGCGGAAGGGGGGGCGGGGCGCCCGCGGTCGCCCACTGCGGGAACCCCGCCCCGCCATCCCATTGTCATCTTGCCACTCGCGCTCTATGCCATCATACTGGTATCGATACCGTCATGGTGACCAAGGAGGCCGTCATCGTCCGCATGCAGATCCAGTTCACCGAGGAAGAGGTCGAGGCGCTGCGGCGCGAAGCCGGGCAGCGCCACGTGTCGATCTCCGCCGTCGTGCGCGAGGCGGTCGACGAGCGCCTCGATCACCCGCAGCCGCAGCCCTCACTCGAAGAACGCAAGGCGAGGGCCAAGGCCGCCTGCGGCCGCTTTCGTTCGGGCCTCGGCGATGTGTCCGCGCGGCACGACGAGTACTTCGCCGATTCCATCCTCGATTGACCGTGACAGACGGCAGGCGCGCGGCACCCCCCCGTCGTCACGCGTCCCGAGCGGCGCTCTCGACGGCCCGGGCGATCAGCGCCGCGGCGATCTTCACTTTGTACGCGTTTGGCCGGAGAGGCGTGCATTTCCGCGCCCACTCCGCGGCGGCCTCCCGGGCCGCGGCTGCGAGCCCGGCGGGCGACGCCTCGCGGCCGACAAGCGCCGCCTCGACCTCAGTCAAGCGCCACGGTACCGGGGCGGCGGCGCCGAGCACGACGCGCGCGCCGGCGACGCGGCCGTCGTCCACGTGCAGCGCCACGGCCACGGAGACGATCGGGAAGTCGATCGCTTTGCGCAGCCGGAACTTCTCGTACCAGCTCCGCAGGCCGGCGGCCGGCGCCGGCAGCCGCATTTCCGTCACCACCTCGTCAGGAGCGAGCACGGTCGACGACGCCGGCCCGACGGCGAAGATGTCCGCCGCGGCGAGCTCGCGCCGCGTGGTCACCACGGTTCCATCCAGCGCGACAAGCACCGGCGCCAGGTCCGACGGCGTGACGGCGATGCAGCCGCAGTTGAAGCAGCGCCGCGCCTCGCACGCAGCCTCCTGCCCGGGCACGGTGCAAGAGTCTTCGTCGCAGAGCGTGCGTGCGTCCGGCGGTGTGGCCGTCGCGGCACACCGCGGCGACGGCTCCACGCAGGTGGGGTCGAAGGTCTGGAAGCGCGGCCGGCCATCGCCGGCCGCGCCGGCCGTCTCACCGTGATGTGACGGCCCAGCGGCGGCGTCGCCGAGGAACGCCGCGATCGACTCCGCCGCTCTGCGGCCGGCCCCGAGAGCGGCGATCACCGTGGCCGGCCCCGTCGTCACGTCACCGCCGGCGAAGACGCCATCGAGGCTCGTCATGAGGGTCTCGGGATCGACCGCCAGGCGGCCGCCGTCCAGCGTCAGACCCTCGGCGGCCAGCGTCTCGGCCTCGACCCGCTGGCCGACGGCGAGGATCACCTCGTCGGCCGCGACGGTCGTGCGCTCGCTCTCGTCAAAGCTCGGCGCGAAGCAGCACTGGTCGTCGCGCACCGACGTGCAGCGCACCAACTCCATGCCGACGACCTGATCGTCGCGGCGGAGGAGCCGTGCGGGCCCGCACGAAGGCACGAGCTCGATTCCTTCCGCGAGTGCCTCCTCCACCTCCTCGAGGAGCGCCGGCATCTCGTCGCACGTCTCGAGGCACGCCACCGTGACCTGCGCGGCGCCCAGGCGCCGCGCGCTCACGGCCACGTCCATGGCGACGCTGCCGCCGCCGATCACAAGCACGCGCGGCCCCGGTACGCGGCGCTCGCCCGCGGCGACCCCCGCCAGGAAACGCAGCCCCGCCGGGAGCTCATCCTCGCCGTCGAGCCCGATGCGGGGAAGCGCCCACGCGCCGGTCGCGACGAACACCGCGTCGTGGTCCGCCCGCAGCTCCTCCAGGCTGATGTCCTCGCCCAGGGCAATGCCGCAGCGGAGCTCGACGCCGAGCGCCTCGAGCGCTTCGGTCGCGCGGTCCACCACCTCCGGCGCCAGACGATAGGCCGGGATGCCGTAGCGGAGCATCCCGCCGGGCTTGGCGGCGCGCTCGAAGACGGTGACGCCGTGGCCGCGCATCCGCAGGTAGTACGCGGCCGCAAGGCCGGCGGGTCCCGCGCCCACGACGGCGACCGATCTGCCGCTCGCCGGCGCCGGCCTGCCGAACAGCTCCGGATCGTCCAGGACGCGGTCGCCGAGGAAACGCTCTACCTCGCGCACGGAGACGGCCTCGTCGAACAGGCCACGATCGCAGTCGTCCTCGCAGGTGTGCGGACACACCCTTCCGGTCACGGCCGGCAGTGGGTTGCGCGCCAGCAGGCGGCGCGCCGCGCCGTCGACGTCGCCGGCGCGCAGCAGCTCCATGTACTCGGGGATCTCCACGGCCCCCGGGCACGCGGCGGTGCACGGGCGCGTGTCGACCTTCATCGAGCCGGCGATCGAGTGATACCGGCTGTCGCCGGTGAACGCGTTGCAGTACCGGCCTCCCTTTCGCGTGCAGTCGAAGGCGTCGTCGGCCGCGCGGTAGTACCAGCAGCGCGGCTCCTGGGCGAGGTTGCCACCCACGGTCCCCATGTTGCGCAGCTGCGGGGAGGCGATCGCATGGGCCGCCTGAGCGAGCGCCCGGTAGCGCTCGCGAACGAGAGGCTCGCGCTCCAGATCGCGGAGGCGCACGAGGCTCCCGATCGCCAGTCCGCCGGCGCGCTCCTCGATGCCGTCGAGCCCGGCGATGGTCTTCAGGTCGATGAGCGTGTCGGGCGCGCTCGCGTGGACACGGTCCTTGATGAGCCCGAGGAGGTCGGTGCCGCCGGCGATGGCCCGGGCGCGGCCGGCGGAAGCCTCGCCCAGCAACTCGGCGGCCTCGGCCGGCGACCGGGCGCCGCGGTGCGAAAAGCCCGCGGCGCGAGACGCTCTCGCCGGGGGAGCCGTCAGTGCCCCGCCACGGCCCGGCGCCGGCGCGGCTTCCGCAAGCGCCGGCGCGGCCCCGTCGGGCCGCGCCGGCGCGGCCTCCGTGCGCTCCGCCGCGACGGCTGCGGCCGCCGACAGGGCGTCCGCAGCGTCGAGACGCCGCCGTATCGCGCTGCTCAGCTCGTCGGCAACGGCCGGCCGGCCCTCCGCCCGTCGGGCCAGCGCGTCCAGGACCTTCTCCGGCTTCACGGGGATCTCGTTGATGCGCACGCCGGTGGCGTTGTAGATCGCGTTGAGAATGGCCCGCGGCGTACAGGTGATAGCGGACTCGCCGATGCCGCAGGCGCCGTACTCGCCGGCGCCGCGCCACACCTCGAGCAGCACCGGCTCGACAGTCGGCATGTCGAGCATCGTCGGCATGGTGTAGTCGATCCAGTCGAAAGACAGCGGCCGGCCGCTGGCGTCGTCGTAGACGACCTCCTCGTACAGGGTCTCGCCGATGGCCTGCACCTGGGCGCCGATCTGCTGCGCCTCGGCGCCCGCCGGGAACATCACCGTGCCGGCATCGTGCACGACCACGAGCCGCAGGATGTCGACCCTGCCGGTTTCCGCGTCGACCTCGACCTCTACGAATGAGGCGAGGTACGGGGCGCCGGTCTTCTCCGCCGGCATGTCGTCGGTCACCGTGACGTGCAGCGGCAGCATGTCGCCGGCCTGCATGATGTCGGTGACCGACCTGCCGGCCGGCGCCCCGCCGATGAGGATCTGCCCGCCGACGATGTCCACGTCCTCGGCGGGCGCCGCGAGCACGACGGCAGCCATGCGCACGAACTGCTCCCTGAGCTCGGCCGCGGCCTGCGCCATCACCTCGGCATGAAGATAGGCGACGGAGCTGTCGGTCTGCACCATGTCCTTGAGCCCGGTCTCGGTGTCGGTGGTGGCGATCCACTCGACGTCGTCGGCGGTGACGCCGAGAAAGTCGAGCGCCTCGGCGCAGGCCAGCACCGCGCAGGTGCTGGAGCCGACGCCGGTCTCGACCTGCGGCGCCTGCAGGATCACCGAACCGTCCGGGTTGAGCGAGATGCCGACCTGCACGCGCCCGCGCGCCGCCTCCTGCCAGGCGGCATGCCAGGCGTGGTGGAACGAGAAGCCGAGGCCGCGCAGCTTGCCGTCGCCGCGGCCCGCGCCGGCGCCCGGCGCCGCGCGGCGCCGCCAGCCGATGCGCTCCGCGCCCGCGCGCAGGACCGCCGCCAGACTCTCGTTCGGCACGTCCTCCCATTCGTGGCTGAAGTTGCCGATGGCCACGTCGATGGGGTCGAGGCCGAGCTCCTCGGCGAGCGTGTCCACGGCGAGCCCGAGAGCCAGGTTGAACTGGATGTTGCCGATGCCCCGCATGCAGCCGCCGGGGATGGAGTTGGTGTAGACCGAGTGCCCCTTGAGCCGCACCGCGGGAATCCGCGGCAGCAGCACCTCGAGGGCGTCGAGCTCGAGCACCATCTTCACGGCGGCGTGCGTGTGCTCCGCATAGGCGCCGCTGTCGCCGAGCGCGCGGGTGGACAGCGCCGTCAGCCGTCCGTCGCGAGTAGCGCCGACGCGCATCGCGTAGTCGATGGCGTTGCGCGTGTCGTGGAAGTCCTCGCGGCGCGTGTGCTTGAAGCGCACGGGGCGACCCGTACGGCGCGCCAGGATGGCGGTAAAGATGAAAAAGATCTGGTCGCCGACGTTGCCACGGCCGAACGAGCCGCCCACGTAGGGGCAGATCACGCGGACCTTGTTCAGCGGCAGGTCCAGCATCTCGGCGATGTGCATGCGCGTCTGGTCGGCCTGGTAGAGGTTGGTCCAGCAGGTGAGCTTGTCGCCCTTCCAGCGTACCAGGCAGCCGCGCGTGTCCAGGCAGCCGTGATCGGCGCGGTGGTGGCGGGAGGAGACCTCGATAGTCACGTCGGCCGCGGCGAACCCGGCCTCCACGTCGCCGCGCTCGTAGAAGACGTCCTGCTGGGTGTCCTCGGCGACGGGAAACAGGTTGTTGGCGGGGTTGATCTCGGGGTGGATGAGGGGGGCGCCCGCGGCGAGAGCGTCCTCGGGGCGCAGCGCGAACGGCAGCTCCTCCCACCGCACCTCGAGGAGGCGCAGCGCCTCCTCGGCGATCTCCTCGCTCTCGGCGGCCACCACGGCGCCGGCCTCGTCACCGGCCCAGGTGACGTGGTCGGACAGCACGCGCCGGTCGCGCAGGCTCGGCCAGTACATCTGCTTGTAGCCGGCCGTGTTCATGCTGGTCCAGGCGTTGGTGGTCGGCTTGAGCGCCGCCACCTCGGGATCGGCGCAGGTCAGCACGCAGTGCACGCCCGCCAGCGCCTCGGCCTTCGCGGTATCGATGCCGACGATACGCGCGTGGGGGAAGGGGCTGCGCAGCACCCTGGCGTGGAGGAGCCCGGGAAAACGGATGCCGAGGGCGATGTCGTCCAGGTAGTCGGCCCTGCCGCCGGCCTTGTCCGGCCCATCGACGCGCGGCCGGTACGTGCCCACATAGCGGTGCGGATCGCGGGGCACGAAGCGCGGCGGCGTCACGTCTCCGCGCTCCCCGTCTCAGCGGCTGGGGCTCCCGCGGCGGGCACGGCGAAGCCCTCCCGGTTCGCCGCGTCGCGCCGCGCCGGCGCCGCGGCCAGCACCGCCTGCGCGATGCCCTGGTAGCAACCGCAGCGGCAGAGGTTGCCGGCCAGCGCCTCCTTGACCTCGTCGAGGGTCGGGTCGGGGTTCTCGTTGAGGAAGGCCGCGGCCGTCATCACAGCCCCCGGCGTACAGAAGCCGCACTGCAGGGCGGTCCCGTGACCGGGCTCGCACTGACAGGCGAAGGCCTTGACGACGGGGTCGTCGTCGGGCAGCCCCTCGATGGTGAGCACCTCGTGGCCGGCCGCCTCCACGGCGAGGACCATGCACGACAGCACGGCTCTGCCGTCCATGATGACCGTGCAGGCGCCGCAGGCGCCCTCGTCGCAGGCGACCTTCAGCCCGGTCAGGCCGAGACGCTCGCGCAGCACGTCGGCGAGCGTCTGCGTGGCCGCGATGTCATGGCCGAGGACGAAGCCGTGCTCGCGTCCGTTGACCGAGATCGAGATCCGCGCTACCGATACGTCCACCGTCTCCATGCTCCGTCCTACCGCGCGCGCGCCGGCGCGCTCGCGCCGAGATACTGGGCGCGCAGGTCCTCGCGCTCCAGCAGTTCCGCGCCGGCGCCCTCATCGACGATGGCGCCGTTGCGCAACACATAGGCCCGGTCGGCGAACTCCAGAACCTGGTAGGCGTTCTGCTCGACGATGAGGATGGTCAGGCCTTCGCGCCGCAGAGCCTGGATGAGGTCGAAGACCTTGTCCACGAGGATCGGCGCGAGGCCGAGCGACGGCTCGTCGAGCAGCAGCAGACGCGGCCCCGACATCACCGCCCTCGCGATGGCGAGCTGCTGTGCCTCGCCCCCGGAGAGCAGGCCGGCCTGCTGTTCAAGCCGCTCGCGAAGCACCGGGAAGAGGTCCATCACGCGCTCCAGATCCTGCCGGGCGGCGGCCTTATCCCGGCGGGACGCCGCCCCGAGCGCGAGGTTGTCGCGGACGCTGAGCCGGCCGAACAGCCGGCGCCGTTCGGGCACGAGGGTGAGGCCCCCGCGCACGATGCTCTCGGTGTCGCGACCGGTGATATCGCTGCCCTCGAACTCGACGACGCCGCCGGCTGGGCGCACGAGCCCGATGATGCCGTTGAGCGCCGACGACTTCCCGGCGCCGTTGGGGCCGAGCACGGCGACGATCTGGCCGGCATCGACACGCAGCGAGATGCCGTGCAGCGCCTCGATGCCGCCGTACTTGACCACCAGGTCGTCGACGACGAGCAGGGACCGCTTACCGATGTCGGTGCGCTCGCTCATGTGGGTAGGGCGTCGGAGCTCCTTGCTACGGCTTGGGGATGTACGCCGGCGTGATGGCCTCCTTGAACACGAACTTCCCGTTCTCCACTTCGACGATCGTGACGGTCTTGGAGGGCACGCCGTCCGTGCCGGCGTAGGTGATGGCGCCGCTGACCACCTCGACGCCGCTCAGCTGGGCCAGCGTGTCGGCGATCGCCTTGGGGTCGGTGGACCCGGCCTGCTCGACGGTCGCCTTCACGACGTCGATGGTGTCGCCGCCCAGGGCCGCCAGCGCGGGAGCCTCCGGAGGCTTGCCCTGGAACTCGGTGAGCCCGGCCATGAAGTCGGCGAAGCGGCTGCCCGGAGTGGGAAAGCCGTGCGTCGTGAAGACGATGCCGTTCGCATCCTTGCCGGCGAGATCGATCAGCGGCTGCTGGTCGCAGCCGTCGGCGCCGTAGAGCGGCGCCTTCACGCCGGCCGCGCGGAGCTGGCGCACGAACACGCCGATGTCCGGCGGGAACATGCCGGTGTAGATGACGTCCGGCTGCGGGTCGAGCGCCTGGATCCTGGTGACCTGCGCGGCGAAGTCCTGCTGGCCGATGGTGAAGGCGGTGTCGCCGATGGTCTTGCCGCCGCCCTGCGCGAAGGCGTCCGAGAAGAACTCCGGCAGGCGCGCCGTGTACGACAGGTCGGGTGACGTGAGCGTGTACGCCGTCTTGTAGCCCTGCTTGAGGGCGTACTCAGCGGAGGCGGCGGCCTGCACGTTGTCGCCGAAGGCCACGAGATAGGCCTTGCTGCCGCCGACGACGACGTACTCAGGCTGCGTGGAGCAGGCGCTGAGCACGGGCACGCCCGCCTTCGCCGCGGTCTGGATCACTCCGGCGGCCATGCCGGGGAACGCCGGGCCGATGATGACCTGGGCGCCGGCGTCGAGCAGCTCTTGCGTGACGGTGCCGCCCAGAGCCGGGTCGCTCTTCATGTCCTTGATGATGAGCTCGACCTGCTTACCGTCGATGCCCCCCGCCTTGTTGACCCGGTCGACCTCGTACTTCATCGCCTCCGACGCGGGCACGTCGCCCGGCGCCGCGTCGCCGACCAGGCCGAGAGCGGCGCCGATGATGACCTTGCCGCCGCCGGGGCTGCTGGAGTCGCTGGTCGTGGTGTCGCCGCCTCCGCAGCCGAGCGCCAGGGCCGCCGCGGCGACCGCGAGGGCCGCGATGACGACGATGGCCAGTGCGCGCCTGTATCCCTTCATGATGCTCCCCTGTTCACGTTCGTCCTCATGATCATTGTCTGTCTCACGCTCCGGCTCTGAGATCGCCGGATTCCGCCAACGAAGGCCTGGGTGCGGGCTGCCCCACGCGGGCGCCCGGTCTTGCGGTCGCCCCCGATGTCGCGCTCCGCGCGCCGAGGTAGGCCTCGACGACCAGCGGGTCGCCCTGCACTTCCGCCGGCGTGCCGGCGGCGATGACGCGCCCCGCGTCGAGCACGTAGATGCGCTCGCAGAGCGCCATGACAAAGTGCAGGTCGTGGTCGATCAGCAGCACCCCGCAGCCGGCCTGGTCCCTGATGCCGCGCACCACGTGCACCAGCTCCGCCGACTCCTCGTCGTTGAGGCCCGCGGCCGGCTCGTCCAGCAGCAGGACCGCCGGGGCGAGCGCCACGGCGCGGGCGATCTCAACCTCGCGCTGACGGCCGTAGGGCAGCACGCCTGCTTTGCGCTCGGCGATCTCCTCGAAGCCGAACTGCGCCAGCACGTCCGCGGCCGCACGCGCGACCGCGGGCCGGCGGCGGCGCGCCACCGAGGCCGCGACCTCGATGTTCTGGTCGACGGTCAGCTCACGGAACAGCTTTGTCGTCTGGAAGGTGCGAGCCACGCCGCGGCGCGCGATCTGATGGGGGTGCAGATGGTCGAGCCGCACGCCGTCGAGCGTCACCTCTCCGGACGTCATCTCGTACATCCCCGAGATGAGGTTGAGGAGCGTGGTCTTGCCGGCGCCGTTGGGCCCGATCAGCCCCACGATCTCACCACCGCGCACCTCGAGCGAGACGTCCTGTACGGCGGCAAGGCCGGCGAAGTGTTTCGAGGCCTTCGTCACGACCAGGGTCGCCGGCGCGGGCGCCTGTGCCTTCCCGCCGACGGCGGAGCCGGCGCCGACGGCGGAGCCGGCGCCGACGGCGGAGCCGGCGCCGACGGCGGAGCCGGCGCCGACGGCGGAGCCGGCGCCCCGGCGCCGCGGCAGGAGACCGTCGATCTCGCGATCGCCCAGCAACCCCGACGGGCGCCAGATCATCACCACGATGATGATGGCTCCCTGCACGAGGAGGGAGAGACCGGCGAGCGCCGGAACCTGCCAGCCGAGGATGACGGGGCCGTCGCCGAGATACCGGGCGCCTTCCGCGAAGACGCTGACGAGGAACGTGCCGAGCACCGCTCCGCTGACACTGTACTCGCCGCCGAGGACGAGCATGGTGAGCGTGAGAAACAGCAAGGTGAAGTAGAAGCCCACGGGGCTGATGGCGCCGAGAAAGTGCGCCATCAGCACGCCGCCGAGGGCGCACAACGCGCAGCTCAGCACCCAGGCCCAGTACCGCGAGCGGACCACCTGGACGCCGCTCGCGGCGGCGGCCACCGCATCTTCGCGCGTCGCCTGCACGCGCAGGCCGAGCCGCGAGGCCTTGAAGAGCCTGGCGACCATGAGCGCCGCGAGCACGGCGGCGAGCGCCCACCAGATCGTGGTCGTGGAAGGGATGCCGTAGAAGGCCTCGGCGCCGCCGGTGACGCTCCTCCAGTTGGTGAGCACGGCGAAGACGACGATGACGAGGGCCAGGGTGACGATGGTGGCGCTGATGCCGGAGAGCCGCGCCAGCGCGAGACCGATGAGCGCGGCCAGCGCCGTGGTCAGCAGGATCGCTGCGAGCATCGCCAGCGGCACGGGCAGCTCCACGCGGGCGAGGCCGAGCGGAGCGTCGGCGATAAGCGTGCCCTTGATGAGCGCCGGGGTGCTGAGGATCGCCGAGATGTAGGCGCCGATGCCGGCGAAGGAGACGTGCGCGAGGGTGAGCACACCGGAGTTCCCCGCGAACACCTGCAGTCCCAGCACGATGACGAGATTCATGAGCAGCACGATGGCCACGCCGCGCTCCGAACCCCCGAGCGAGGCGTAGGCAAGCGTGACCGCGGCCACGATGGCGAAGAGGGCCGCGGCGCCGAAAGCCGCGCGCGACAGGTCGCGACGGTAGAGGTTCACACGCGCTCCGCGCTGCTCTCGCCGAACAGCCCACCGGGCCTGATCACCAGGGCTACGGCGACGAAGATGAACACGTACCCGGTGGCGAACCCGCTCATCCCCTGCGGCAGCCAGGCGCGAAGGGCGACCTCCACGAACCCCAGCGCGAAGCCGCCGGCCAGGGCGCCCCAGAGGTTGCCGAGGCCGCCGATGACGTTGGCGACGAAGGCGTTGATGCCGAGGAACATGCCCATGTGCGGGTTGACCGCGCCGCGGCGGGCGAGGATCAGCACTGCAGCCAGGCCGGCGAGCAGACCGGAGATGGCGAAGGCCGCGACGATGATGGCGTTCGCCTTGACGCCCATCAGCCGGACGGCGTTGAAGTCCTCGGACGCGGCCCGCATGGCCTTGCCGATAACCGTTCTCTTCAGCAGCAGCAGCAGGAGCAGTACGGCCACGGCGGTGACGCCGATGGTGAGGATGTGCTCGGCCTGGATGCGCAGGCCGCCGACGTGCACCGCCGCGGAGATCCAGTCGGGGGCGGGCACAGCCTTGACGCGCGGCGAAACGAAGGTCTCGAAGGCGGCGGCGATCATGATGCTCACGCCCAGCGAGGTCAGCATCATGGTCAGCGGGCTCGCGTTGCGCACCGGCCGGAACGCCAGACGCTCCATGGCCAGCGCCGCCGCCATCGTGCCGAGTATGCCGAGCAGCGCAAACGCCCACCACGGCAGGCCCAGGGCGAGCCCGCCGAGCATGACGTAGCCGCAGACGGTGATCAGCTCGCCGTGAGCGAAGTTCACGAGCCCGACGATGCTGAAGACGATGGCCAGCCCCAGAGCGAGCAGCGCGTAGGTGCTCCCCAGGCTGACACCGTTGAGGATCTGCTGCAGGACGTCGGTCAAGCGGTGGCCGCCTCGCAGCGCGAAGCCGAACGAATCACTGCTGAGCAAGCCGGCCGAATCATCCCTGCCGTGCGCCCTTCATACATCCGCGGTGCATAGAAGTCGCGGTAGTATACAGGCACGACGACACCAGGGCAGACGACGACGGGGGGCGGGAGGCCCTTCCGGCCTCCCGCCCCCCGTCGCTCGTGTCACGCTGCCCGCGTCAGACGCCGGCGGGCAGCGTGCTCAGACGGTCCTTCACGATCTTCGTCGCCGTGGCGATCACGTCGAGGCTGCGGTCGACCTCGGTCTGGGTGTGCGCCGTGCAGGCGAAGAAGCGCTCGAAGTTGAAGTTGTGGAAGTACACGCCGCGCGACTGGCACTCGGTCTGCAGCATGCCGAAGAAGCGCGTGTCGCTGGCCCGCGCCTGGCGGTACTTCGTGACCGGGCCTTCCTGCCCGAAGAACACCTGCCACATGGGCCCGACCTGGCTGATGTACGCGGGCACGCCGTTCTCGGCGAAGATGCCGCGCATGCCCTGCACCATCGCGTTGGCGATCGTGTTGAGGTGCCCGTACACACGCTCACGGTCGTTGATGAGGATGTCGAGGGTGGCGTTCATCCCCGCCAGGGTCAGCGGATTGCCGCTGTAGGTGCCGCCGTGCAGCACGGTGCCGTCGGCCTCGAGCGCCATGATCTCCTTCTTGCCGCCGAAGGCCGCCGCGCCCGGAGTGCCGCCGCCGACCGCCTTGGCCACGCAGGTGATGTCGGGGATTACGTCGTAAAGCTCCTGGGCGCCGCCCAGCGACACGCGGAAGCCGGTGATGATCTCGTCGAAGATGAGCAGCACGCCGTTGTCGTCGCAGATGGTGCGCAGGCCCTCGAGAAAGCCGGGCTCGGGAGGGATGATGCCGGCGTCCGCGAGAATGGGCTCCGCGAGCACGCAGGCCAGCTGGTCGCGGTTGCGCTTGATGACCGTCTCGACGGCGTCCAGATCGTTGAAGCAGGCGACGACCATCGTCTCTTCGAGCGCCCTGGGGATGCCGGCCGACGACGGCAGGGTACGCGGAAAGCGCTCGGTGCCGGCCGCCCCCATCGCCGTGATGTGGCTGAACGCGTGGCAATCGAGGAAGCCGTTGTAGCTGCCTTCCCACTTGAGGACCTTGTCTTTGCCGGTGTAGGCGCGGGCGAGGCGGATGGCCGCCTGCGTGGCCTCGCTGCCCGAGTTGGCGAAGCGCACCTCGTCGATGCCGGGCACGCACTGCACGATCTTGCGACCCACCTCGTAGTCGAGCTCGTGGGGGAACGTGTAGAGCATGCCGCCCTGGGTGATCTGCGCGACGATGGCGTCGAGGATGGGCTTGGGCCGGTGGCCGAAGATCATCGGCCCGTAGCCGATGCACCAGTCGATGTAGGCGTTGCCATCGACGTCGAAGAAGTAGGCGCCTTCGCCGCGATCCATCACGATGGGGCGCGTGCCGATGAGGCGCGCGTAGCTTGACTCGCCTCCGGAGACGACCTCCTGGCACTTGGCGAACATCTCGCGGGTCCTGCTGAGGTGACTGTCGTCAATGAGGTTATCGTCCATGGGACTCTCGACTCCTTCAAGAGCGGCCGGGCGCGGCGCGGCGACCCACGGGTGTGGGGCCGGGTCCCCGAAGGGTCGTCAGAGTCTACTCGATTCGGCCGGGCAGGTGAACGTCGGGCGTGCGACCCGGTCGGGGACGGCGCCTGCCCGAGACGTCAGACCGGCCCGTACGCGTCCAGCCTGACGTCGGCGGCCACCGTGTACGTCATCTCGGTGCAGGCGGCGATCTCCTCGAGCGTGTGGCCGCGGGCCACCTCCTCGAGGACGAAGCCGCCCTCCGGCCGGCGCCGGAACAGTGCTCGCTCGGTGATGATGACGTCGCACTCGCCGGCCCCCGTCAGCGGCAGTGTGCAGCGCGCGACCAGCTTCGCGGAGCCGTCCCTGGCGCAGTGCTCGGTGAGCACGTAGACGGTGCGCGCCCCGGCGACGAGGTCCATGGCGCCGCCCATGCCGATCTTTCTGCCCGGCATCTCGTAGTTGGCGATGTTGCCGTCGCCGTCCACCTGCAGGGTGCCGAGCATCGTCGCGGCGACGCGCCCGCCGCGGATCATGGCGAACGAGGTCGCCGTGTCGAAGTAGCAGCCTCCGGGCAGCAGCGTGACGAAGAGGTTGCCGGCGTTGCGGCGGTCCGGATCCTCGGCGCCGGGCGGCGAGACGGGGCCCACACACGTGATCCCGTTCTCCGCCTGGATGACAACGTCGATGCCCGCCGGGATGTAGTTGGCGACCAGCATGGGGATGCCGGCGCCGAGGTTGGTGACCTGCCCGTCCTCGAGCTCCAGGGCGGCGCGGGCGGCGATGAGGCAGCGGCAGTCGGGCGTCATCGCCGCACCCCGCAGTAGCTCACGTCGGCGCGCACCACGGCGTCCACGAAGACGCCCGGCGCGTGCACCTTCTCCGGGTCGAGCTCGCCGACGCTGTAGGCGTGCTCGACCTCGGCGATCACGTAGTCGGCGCAGGTCGCGACCGTGGTGTTGTAGTTGCGCGCCGTGCCGCGGAAGCACAGGTTGCCGACGAGGTCGCCGGCGTGCGCGCGCACGAACGCCACGTCGGCGCGCACGGCTTTCTCCCATAAGTAGACGCGGCCGTCCACGGTCACCTTTTCGTGACCCTCTTCGACGGCCGTGCCCACGCCGACGGGCGTGAGAAAGCCGCCAAGGCCGGCGCCGCCGCAGCGCAGCATCTCGATGAGGTTGCCCTGGGGCACCCACTCCAGCTCGAGATCCCCGGCCTCGACCGCCCGGCCCACAGCCGGCGTGTAGCCGACGTGGCAGCAGTGCAGCTCGCGCACCATCCCGGCCTTGACCAGCTCGACCACGCCGTCGTCCCCGTAGCCGCCGTCGTTGGACCAGATCGCGAGGTCGTGGACCGGCCGCGTCGCCAACGCCCGGATGAGCGTGAGCGGCACGCCCTGGCTCAGGAACCCTCCCAGGGCCAGGGTCATGCCCGACTCTACGCGGGCGACCGCTTCGTCGATGGGGATCATCTTGTTGAGCGCCATGTCGATCACCTCACGGTCGGCGGTGTGTCGGGGTCGGGTCGTACCTCGGCTTTCGGCTCCTGATCGGCCTCCGGCTCCGGGCACTCGCCGACGAACGGCGCCACGTCGACGACGGCGTCGAGACGGGCGATGCCGCGTGCCACACGCCCCGCGGTCGGTTCATCGGCGTCGATGCCCAGGGTGATGTACGTGTGGGCGCGGTCGGGCAGGCGCCGGACGACCACGGTCTCGATGTTGACGCCACGGCGCGAGACCTGCGCGGCGACGCGCGCCAGGACTGACGGCCTGTCCTTCACCAGCACGCGCAGCCAGCGATGTCCCGAGTCGCTGCTCACCGAGACATCGGTGGTGGGGAAGTTCGCGGCCAGCGCCTCGAGGCGCGCCCACTTCTCTTTGATGGCGGCGCGCGCGGCCTCCACGTCGAACGCCACCCCCGCGAACCGTTTCTGCCGCGCGAGATAGTCCTCGAGCGGGGTGCCGTCGGCGCGGGCATTGATGCGGTACCGGCGCCCGTTGAACACCTCGTAGAGCGGGAACACGCCGCAGGCGACGGCCAGCCGCGACAGCTCCACCGTGTCGGCGGGCTCCGACTTCCAGCCCGCGGGGCAGGGAGACAGGAGGAGCAGAAAGCGAAAACCGCGGGTCGTCTGAGCCACGGCCAGCTTGCGCATGAAGTCGTCGTGGTGGGCCAGCGACAGCGTGGCCGCATAAGGCACCCCGTGCGCCGCCATGATGGCCATGACGTCCTTCTTCGGCTCGAGCTTCCCCGTCGGCGTGGTGGTCGTCCGCGCGCCGGCGGGGGTCGCGCCGCTGCGCTGACCGCCGGTGTTGCCGTAGATCTCGTTGTCGTAGCACACGTAGATGACGTCTTCGTTGCGTTCCGCCGCCGCGGAGAGCGTCGCCATGCCGATGTCGTAGGTGCCGCCGTCGCCGGCCCAGCAGATCGTCGGGTCGGGCTCGTCGTTCAGCTCGTGGACGCGGCTCACGCCGGTGGCCACGGCCGGCGCGCTCGCGAAGGTGCTGCCGACCGCCGGCACGCCGTAGGCGCTGTCGGGAAAAGCACCCGGCGTGGCCACCGCGCAGCACGCCGGCACCACCAGCGTGAGCATGCCGCCGTGAAGGGCCCGATCGAGCCACTGCAGGCCCAGAGACATGCCGCAGCCCGCGCAGGCGCTGTTGCCGGGGCGCCACAGCGGCTCGCTGCGCGTGACCACGACGCCCGCGCCCTGGGCCGGATCCTCAGCCATCACCCCTCCTCCTCGAAGAACACAGGGGGCCCGGGGCGCTCACGCGCGGCCAGGTCGTCGACGATGGCGTCGATCACCGCGTGCGGCACATCGGTGCCGCCGAGGCCCACGATATAATCCTGGACCAGGACGTCCGAGCGCCCCGCGAGGCTCGCGACGACCTCGCCCCAGAAGATGCCGCCGGAGCCCGGCGAGTGGTTGCGGTCCAGCACCGCCACGCGGCGCGCCGGTCCGAGCGCGCGCACGAGCGCGTCCCGCAAGAAGGGACGAAACAGCTTGGCGCGCACGAGGCCCACGCGCTCACCGCGGGCGCGGCGGTCCTCCACTACGTGCAGCGCCGTGCGCGCCATGGTGTTGCAGGCGACTATCACGAGGTCTGCGTCGTCCGTGTGGGCGGCGGGGAAAGCCCCGGCGGGCCGCCTCCCGAACACGGTCTCGAACTCGTCAAGCACCCCTTCCATGACGTGCGGCACGGCCTGCATGGCGTGCTCGATGTCCTCGCGCTGGCGCTGGGTGTCGCGCGGCCACGTCAGCCCACCGTAGATCCGCGGGTGGTCCCGCCTGATGCGGTGCGGGAGGTCGAGGGGCGGCAGAAAGGCGTCGACCTGGCTCTGATCCGGAAGGTCGACGTCCATGAGGGCGTGAGAGAGCACGAAACCGTCCTGCGCGACGAGAGCCGGGAGCAGGACGCGGGGATCCTCGGCGACGCGAAAGGCGACCAGGATGGTGTCGACGAGGTCCTGGTGCGACTCGCAGTAGAACTGCAGCATGGCGGCGTCCCGCAACGCCAGGCTGTCGCCTTGATCGACCCAGATGTTCCAGGGTGGGCCGATAGTACGGTTCGAGACGACCAGGACGATGGGCAGGCGATAGTAGCCTGCCGCAAACACGTTTTCGGTCATGTAGAGCAGCCCGTTGGCGGCGCTCGCCGTGAAGGCGCGGGCGCCGGCGATGGACGCCCCGATGCAGACTCCCATGGCGCTGTGCTCGGACTCCACGGTCACGACGGCGCCCTTGGTGAAGGGGTAGGCCGTAAGAGTCTCCATGATCTCCGTCTGCGGCGTGATGGGGTACACGCCGCTGCAGCAGCCGCGGGCGACGCGGTTGGCCTCGCCGGCGGCTGCCAGCATGGCCCCCGCGGCCTGGTTCCCGGTGACGAGCGCTCGTGGCATCGGCTGCTCCGCTCAGATCGCTGCGGTGAAAAGGACTCCGCGCGGGCAGGCCGCGGCGCACAGCCCGCACCCCTTGCAGTAGTCGTAGTCGGCCTCGGGCGGGCAGCCCTCGGCGTGCCGCAGCACGCCCTCCGGACAGTAGATGACGCAGAGGTCGCAGCCCGTGCAGGCGCCGCAGGAGAAGCAGCGCGAGGCCTCCGCCGTCAGGGGGTCATGGCCGGACCGCCGCGCGAACCCCCGGCGTACCTCCGCGAAGTCGCGGCGGCGCAGGCGGGGCGCCACGTGCGAGACCGGCTCCGGGGGGATCCGCGGAAAGGCCCCAAGATGGACGGCCTCGGGGCCGGCGAGCGGCGCGTCTTCCGGCCGTTCGGCAGCGGCCGCTGCTGCTTCTGCGTCCCCCTCCGCACCGGCGAGCGCGGCGTGGATGGCCAAGGCAGCGCGCCGGCCGCTGCCGATAGCCGCCGAGACGGTGCCCTCGCCGCCGACGAGATCGCCGCAGACGAAGACCACCGCAGAGGCGCTCTCCAAGGATAGGGGACCGCGGAACGACGCTTCCGGCGGCGGGAACAGTGAAAGGTCGCCGTCCTGACCCACGGCAAGGAGCAAACGATCGCACGACATCTCGACGAGCGCCTCGTCGCCGTCGACGGCCGTCGGACGCGGCCGCCCGCTCTCGTCCGGTTCGCCGAGCACCATGCGCCGGCACACGAGGCCGGTGCGCCCGTCGCGCACGCAGAGTCCGGCTGGCGCGAGCAGCTCCTCGATCACCACGCCTTCTTCGAGCGCCTCGTCGACCTCCTCGGCGACAGCCGGCATCTCGGCGCGCGTCCGCCGATACACGACGCGCACGTCGCGCGCCCCGAGCCGCACGGCGGTGCGGGCCGCGTCCACCGCCGTGTTGCCGCCGCCGACGACCACGACCGCCGCCCCGCTCAGATCCTCGGCGTCGACACGCGTGTGCGCGAGAAACTCCAGACCTTGCTCGACGACGCCGGCCGTCGCGCCGGGTACGTCGAGGGCGCGCAGGCTCTGCCGCCCCGTCGCCACCAGCACGGCGGCGTGCTCACGCGCCACGCGCCGGAGTCCGGCGCGGTCAACCGAGCGTCCGGTATGCACATCGACGCCGTGGTCGAGGATGAACGCGATCTCGCGCTCCAGCACGGCGCGCGGCAGCCGGTACTCCGGAATGCCCGTGCGCAGCAGGCCGCCGAGCTCGGGCGCGGCTTCGATGATGGTGACGGGATGGCCGAGCCGCGCCAGGTGATAGGCGCCGGAGAGCCCGGCCGGCCCCGCGCCCACCACGGCCACGGGGGCGCCGCCCGACAGGCGCTGGGGGCGCGGCCAGGCGGCGCCGCCGGCGAGCGCACGCTCGATGTCGCGCACGTCCACGGCGCCGTCGAGCGCGCGCCGGTTGCACGCGTCCATGCACGGCGCCGGGCAGACGCGGCCGCACGTACCGGGGAACGGCGAGGTCTCCAGGAGGATCGCGAAAGCCCGGCCGTCGTCGCCGGCGGCTGCGGCCTGCACGAAACCACGCACATCGTTGCCGGCGGGGCACGCATGGCTGCACTGCGGCCGGAGCTCGCGTGAGTGCGGCAGCCGGGAAGCCCAGGCGCCCGTGTGCGTGCTGGGCCGGGCGCCCACGCGCTCGTCCAGGAAGCTCAGGCTCGCGTGCGGCTCCTCGAACACGGGCAGGGCTATCTCCCCGGGTTCCTCGGTGGCGACGACCTGCGCGAACGCCGCACGCGCAGCCGCCACGTTGGCGCCGCCGAAGCCGGCATCGTTCAGCGCTCCCTCCGCATCGGCGGCCTCGATGCCGAGCACGCGCGCCACGGCGCCGAGCAGGGCCGTGTTGACGATGGGCACCGCCTGCGTGCCCAGGCCGTGAGCGACGGCGATCGCGTTGGCGTCGACGGTCGCGACCCTGCGCCCGGGGAACACGCCGGCGAAGGTCTCGGGGGGCCGGCCGGCGTTGATGACGATCCATCCACCCGAGCGTTCCCCCGCCGCCACCGCGGGCGACACGAGCGAGGGGTCGATGATGATCACGTGGTCGGGGGTGGCGATGGCGCCGTACACGTCGATCTCGCGTTCGTCGACGCGCACGTAGGCCTGCACCGGCGCCCCGGTGCGCTCGGCGCCGTAGATGCCGAAGGCCTGCACGTGCAGGCCGCGGCGGTAGTACGCGCCGGCGATCAGCTTGGCCAGAGTCACGCCGCCGCGGCCGCCGCGGCCATGGATGACGAGCTCCATCATCGGCGCGCCTCACCTGACGCGGCGCCGTCGGCCGTCGCGGCCTCGCCGCACGACGCGGCGCCCTCCGCCGCGTAGACCGGCATAAGCCACGACGCGTACTCCTCCCGCGCGCCGTGCACGACCTCGTCGTAGACAGCCGCAAGCCGCTGCGTGACCGGTCCGGGAACCCCGTCGCCCACCGCGCGGCGGTCGATCTCGATGACCGGTGTCACCTCCGCGGCGGTACCGGTGAGAAAGACCTCCGCGGCAAACGCCAGCTCGCTGGGGTTCACGTCGCGCTCCACAGCGAGCATCCCCAGCTCCCGCTCGGCCACCTCGATGATGCTTGCGCGCGTGATGCCGGCGAGGATGTCGCCGCCGAGCGACGGCGTGACCAGCTTGCCGTCGATGACGAGGAAGATGTTCTCCGCCGAGCCCTCGGCCACGCGTCCGTCGACGGTAAGAATGATGGCTTCGTCGAAGCCCGCCTGCATGGCCTCGCGGCGCGCCAGGGCGAGCGAGGCGTATACGCCGCCGATCTTGGCGCGCGTTGGCGCCGTGGAGCCGTGCGGGCGACGCCATGTGCTCACGCAGCAGCGAATCCCGCCCTCGCCGATGTACTTGCCCATGGGCGCGTGGAACATGACGAAACTCTCGCGGAGGTCTTGCCGCCATAGGCCGATCCCCTCGCTGCAGATGAACAGGATCGGCCGCACGTAGGCGTCGTGGCGCACGCCGGAGCGGACCAAAAGGTCCCTTGCGATCTCGCAGAGCTCCTCCACGGAATACGGCAACGTCATGCCGAAGAATCGCGCCGACGCGAGGAGACGCGCAAAATGGTCCTGCGCACGGAGCAGATAGAGCTCGGAGCGGTCGGCGTTCCAGTACCCGCGCAGGCCCTCGAAGACGCTGGTGCCGTAGTGGAGCGCGTGCGTACCGATGCCGACGTTGACGTCCGCGTAGGGGAGGAGCTCACCGTCTCTGAATGCAAGCGCTGTCACTGCACGTCTCCACTTGACAGGTTCCATATAATGAAACAGTAAGTCATTAACGCAATGGAGTCAACGACGTGACGCATGCACACCCGGCGACGGTCGGGCGACACCGCCATGACTGAGTCGCGGCAGCCGGGATCGCTGAAGACCGGGGGCGCTCTGGACGTCCCTCCCCTCGACACGCCAAGTGCGAGCGACGGCGTCGCGCGGTTGATCCGGGGGCTCATCTTCTCCGCCGAGCTCTCTCCGGGCGACTGGTTGCCGCCCAGCCGCAAGCTCGCCGAACGGCTGGGCATCTCCCAGCTCACGCTCCGCCTGGGCCTCAGGTCGCTGGAGTCCAGCGGCTATCTCGTCACGAGCCGCGGGGCGCGCGGCGGCACCCGGGTCCGGGACATCGAGACGCTCAGCCGCATCTGGGTCTCATGGATGGAAGCCAAGGCGGATGAAGTGCGTGACATGTGGGAGTTCCGCGAGATCGCCGAGTCCCACGTGGCGCTGTTCGCGGCGCAGCGGCGCACACCACAGGAGCTCACCGCCATCGAGACGGCGCTGGCCTCGGCCGCCGCCGACAGCCACACGGCGGTGCTGCGCTGGAACGTGTCGTTCCACGACGCCCTCGCCGCCGCCGCACACAGCAGCCATCTTGCACGGGCCGTCGTCTCCGTGCGCCAGGAGCTGTTCCTGCCGGCGGGTCTGTTGCTGCGCGAGCATCCGGCCGACGAGCTGCGCGCCGCGCACGCGAAGATCTTCGCCGCGGTTCGCGACCGCGAACCGGCACGTGCCGTGGAGTGCATGCGCAGTCACCTGGAGGGCACGCGGGAGATGGTCGCGCGCGCGCTCGGCGAGCTCAAGGGCCAGGGCGCCGCGCGCCCGTGACCTCATGGCCTGTCACGCCAGGTACGCGCTCACGGTCAGGTCGCGGGACCCGCTCCCCGCGAAAGCGACGCGCGGTGCGCGTGAGGCGCGCGGCGCGCGTGAGGCGCGCGGCGCGCGTGAGGCGCGCGGGGAGCGTGAGGCGCGGCGCGCGTGAGGCGCGCCGCGCGCGGCTCACACGACGAGGGCCAGCAGGGTGACGCCGGCGATCGTGCAGACGATGCCCGCCCACTGGTTCGGCTTCGGGCGCTCGTGGAGGAGCATGAAGCCGAGGATCACGGCGAAGGTACCGAACTGGGTGGTGGTCACGCCGGCGACCGTCGGCGGCCCGAAGGCGAAGGCGATGGTGAGCAGCAAGACGCCGCCGAGCTCGAGCAGGCCCGCGCCCACGGCACGGACGCGCATCGGCTTGGGCACGGCGGCGCTACCGGTGAACAGCGCGACGGGGAGCGCGATCACCAGCGAGACAGATCGCGAGATCGCCGACTGCGAGAGCCAGCCGATGTCGCCGTAGGCGTAGCAGAGCATGACGCCGGCGAAAAGGACGCCGGCGGCGAGCGCCCACAGAGCGCCCCGCGTGGACTTGGCGCGACCCTCGAACGACGTGAGCACCGCGCCGCCGGCGCAGAGGACGAGCGCCACGCCAACCAGCGGCGTGACGGGCACGCCGAGCACGATCACGACCACGGCGACGTAGGCGCCCTGCAGAGACGTGAGCGCCGAGATCAGGCCGAGGTCGCCGACCTGCAGGCCGTGCAGCAGGCAGAAGAGGGCGCCGAAGTAGAGGGCGCCGGCGAGCGCAGCCAGCCCGGCGCCGCGCCATTCGCCGACGTCGGGAAGCCCGTCCACGAGCAGCGCGATCGGAAGGACGACGATCACGCCGGTCACGAGCACCCAGACCATCTGCGTGAGCGGGCGCGTCTCGCGCGTCACGCGCTGCGAGAACATGTCGCTGCTCGCGTACGAGAGGGACGCCAGCAGGCCGGTGAGGACGGTCAGCATACGGCCAGTCTATCGGAGCCCCGGTCGCCGGTCCGCGACGACGCGCGGGCGGCGCGGGCGCAGCCGCCCGCCGCTACCCGCTCGCCAGCAGCGCCACCGCCACGCAGGTGAGCGCCACGCCGGCGATCTGCACGCGCGAGAGCCGCTCGCGCAGCACCACAAGCCCGAGGATCGCGGCCATGGTACCGCCCTGCGCGCAGGTCACAGAGGCGATGGCCACCGGGCCGACACTGATCGCCGCCGCCAGCCCCACGAACGCGGCGGCGTCGAAGACCCCCGCGTAGACGGAGCGGCGCACGAGGGCGCGCGGCATCCTCAGGCCGGCCAGCAGAAGCGCGGCCGGCACGAGCACGAGCATCGTCCCCAACCTGCCGTAGGCGGCGAGGGCCACCGGGTGAAGGGCGCCGGCCTCGACGAAGAGCAACACGGTGACCGAGAAGAGCGCCGACGAGAGCAGCGCCCAGCCGGCGCCGGCGGTGGCGCGGGTGCGGCGGGCCGGCGCTGCCGCGCCGGACGCCACGCTCGCGGCGTTCCCCACGCTCGCGGCGCCCACGTCAGGCCCGAACAGCTCCTCCTTCGGCGCCTTCTCCATCGATGCCATCAGGCCGCCGACCACGGCCAGCGGCAGCCCCACGAGGGCAAACGCCGGCAGCGGCTCGCCCTGGGCGATCATGATCACGGCGACGAAGCCGCCACTCAGGGACGCCAGCGGCGTGACCACCGAGAGGTTCCCGACGACGAGCCCGCGGAGCAGAGCGCCGAGCCCGGCGGCCTCGCAGACACCGCTGGCGGTGGCGAAGGCCACGGCCCGCCACTCGGCGGAGCCGCTGGGCGGGCCGCTCAGCACGAGCGCGAGCGGCACCAGGATGACGACCCCCACAGCCATCGACCAGGTGAGCGCCGTCCAGACGGCGGCAGCGCGCACGACCTTGACCATCAGGAAGTCGTGCATGGCATAGCCGAGCGCCGACCCCAGGCCGAGAACGACGGTCAGCACGGCGTGCGCCTCAGCTGCGCGTTGTCACTGCTCGATGCGGCAGACCGTGAGATCGGCGAAGTTGCGCGGCGCGAGGTCCGCGTGCTTCTCGGCGATGGTGTCGGCGAGGGCATCCAGAGCGGCGTAGTCCGCCGCGCGCGGCAGGCCCTTGACCATCACCGGGTCGAGCAGCTCGACCTTGAGCTTGGGCATCATGCCGACCAGCGTCTCGACGGTCTTGCCGGCCCAGCCGTAGGAACCGATGACCGTGGCGAACCTGGCGCGCGGCCTGAGCGCATTGGCGAGGAAGGCCGCATAGGCGGCCAGGGGATGCGGGCCGGTGAGCACCGTGCACGCCCCCAGAACGATCGTGCCGGCGTGGACCAGCGAGCTGGCCAGCTCGCCGGCATCGAGCGTGGTGAGGTCGAAGCGCTCCACGGCCACGCCGCGGTCGGTGAGCGCTGCCGTGAGGTGGTCCACCATGAGCCGCGTGCTGTCGTGCATGGTGACGTATGGCAGGCAGACGATGTTCTGCGGCTCGCCGCCGGCCCAGTCGCGGTAGGCCTCGATGATGAACCCCGGGTCGTCGTACACGGGGCCGTGGCTGGGGCCGATGATGGCGATGGGGTACTGCGTCACCTTCTGGATGTTCTTCAGCACCTGGGCGCCGAACGGCATCATGATCTCGGCGTAGTAGCGTTTGGCGCCATCGTAGACCTCGTGCTTGTCGGCGAAGATGTCGCTGGTCGCGTAGTGCGAGCCGAAGAAGTCGCAGCTGAACAGGATCCTGTCCTGCTCCAGCCAGGTACTCATGGTCTCGGGCCAGTGGACCCAGGGTGTGAAGAGGAACTTCAGCGTCTTGTCGCCGAGGCTGATGCTCTCGCCGTCGGCGACCACCTGGAAGCGCGCGTCGTCGATGTGCAGGTGGTCGATGAGCATCCCCCGGGCCTTCTCGTTACAGATGATCGTGAGCTCGGGAAAGCGCTCGAGCAGCATCGGCGTCGAGCCCGAGTGGTCCTGTTCCACGTGGTGGATCACCAGGTAGTCGGGCGCGGGGAGCTCGTCGAGCTGGAGCGACAGTGTGCGCCAGTGCACCGGGTCGACGGTGTCGATAAGGGCGTTCTTCTCGCTGCCCTGCACGAAGTAGGCGTTGTAGCTGGTGCCGTCAGGCAGCGGGATGAGGGCGTCGAAGAGGCGACGGTCCCAATCCACGGCGCCGATGAGATGGACGTTGGGGACGATCCTGCGTGGCTTCATGACACCCCTCGATGAGGTCGGGAACCGCGGCCGCGGCTGCCCCGATTATATCTGCGCTCGTGGTGGCCAAGCCCGCCGGTGCGGGGAAGAGACGCTGTAGAGTGGGACACATCGGCAAGCATGGAGGTGCGGTGATGGGACCACAGGCGCGAGTCAGCGTGGTGACCCTCGGTGTCGCGAATGTGCCGCGAGCCCGGGACTTCTATGAGGCGCTCGGCTGGCCGCTGAGCGGCGCGCCTCAGGACAACGTGGCCTTCTTCAACAACGCCGGGTCGCGGCTGGCGCTGTACTCGCGGGAGGCCATGGCGGAGGAGGCCGGGCGGGCGGCAGCCCCACCCGGCTCGATCGGCGTCGTTCTGGCTATCAACCTCGAGAGCCGGGAGCTGGTGGACCAGGCCCTGGCCGCGGCCGCGGAGGCCGGCGGCACGCTCTTGCGGCCGGCCCAGGAGCGCTTCTGGGGCGGCTACTCCGGCTACTTCGCCGACCCGGACGGCCACGCCTGGGAGGTCGCGCACAACCCGTTCTGGGCGATCGGCGAGGACGGGCTGCCGGAGCTGCCGTGAGAGCTGCCGTGGAGCACTCGCTGCCACACAGCGCGCCCTCGCCGGCCGCGCGCCGTCGACACTCGCGTCCTCCGCGGTTTCGTGCAGTACGCCCAGAAGGCGCATGACCCGTAACCAAGGAGACTCCATGCCCGCCACCCATACCGTCGCCGGACCATTCCTCGGGCGCCTGACCGACCAGCAGTGTCAGGAGCTGCACGCCGCCACGTTGCGCGTGCTCGAGCGGACGGGGCTCCTCATCCAGGAGCCCGAGGCGCTCGAGCTGCTGGGCGCTGCCGGCGCGCACGTCGACGGCGACCGCGTGCGCATCCCGGAGCGCCTCGTCGAGCAGGCGTTTTCCACAGTCCCCCGCTGCGTCTCGCTGTACGATCGCGCCGGCGCCGAGGTCATCCGCTGCGAGGGCTGGAACAGGTACTACGGCCCGGGTTCGGACTGCCTGTGGTGCCACGACCACCGCACCGGCGAGCGACGCCGCGCCGTGCTCCGGGACGTGAGCGACGCGGCCCTTGTGACCGATGCCTGCGAGCACCTTGACTTCGCGATGAGCCTCTTCAGCCCCAGTGACGTGACCCCGGAGCTCATGGACCGCTACCAGATGGAGGCGATGCTCGCGCACACGCCCAAGCCCGTCGTGTACGTGACGCTGAACGACGACCGGGCACACCTGGACGCGACGGCGATGGCCGAGGCCGTCGTCGGCGGCGCCGAGGCGCTGGAGCGACGGCCTCTGGTCGCCTGCTACAAGAACACCCTGTTCCCGCTGGTGCACAACCGGGAGGCGGTGCGCACGCTGCTCGACCTCTCCGCACGGGCGCTGCCGATCATGTACAGCCCCGTGAGCACGGCGGGCACCGTAGCGCCCATGACCGTGCTCGGCGCGCTCGTGGTCGTGAACGCCGGCGTGCTCGCCGGCCTGATCATGAACCAGCTCAAGCGCGAAGGCGCGCCGTTCATCGCCATCGGCTGGGCCGGCGAGGCGCTCGACATGCAAACGATGGTCGACGTGTTCGCCGGACCCGACCATCGCGCCGTGTACTCGAGCCTGCTGCACTGGTATGGGCTGCCGATGTGGACCCTGGGCGGAGTCACCGAGAGCAAGCTCCCCGAGCAGCAGGCGGCCGCCGAGACCGCACTGACGATCATGGCCGACGCGGTGAGCGGCGGCCACATGATCCACGACCTCGGGTTCATGGAGTCGGCGTACACGGGCTCCCTGACTCAGCTCCTGCTCTGCGACGACATCGTGAGCTGGGTCGAGCACTTCCTGGCGCCGGTCGAGATCACCGACGAGGCCCTCGGCCTGGACGTGATCGAGGAGGTCGGTCCCGGCGGCCTCTTCCTGAAGCACAAGCACACCCGGCGCCACGCGCGCGAGCGCTTCAGCGGCCGGGTGTTCGACCGGCGGCCATACCAGGACTGGGCGGCCGGCGGGCCGGCGGGCGGCGGCGCGGACGCGACGCAGGTCGCCGCCGCGCGCGTCGACGAGATCCTCGCCGGGCACCGGCCGGAGCCACTGCCGGCCGATGTGGCCGCCGCCGTACGCGCCGCCATCGACGGCGCCGAGCGGCGACTACGCGCCGGCGGCAGACGTAGCTCGGGACTGGTACAGGAAT
>Ga0194043_1000063_pt1 | contig 44941 bp, 42 predicted proteins | sample JunL4415m_MetaG_FD_161274 | JGI IMG/M metagenome (GOLD analysis project Ga0194043, IMG submission 161274) | Anoxic zone freshwater microbial communities from boreal shield lake in IISD Experimental Lakes Area, Ontario, Canada - Jun2016-L442-15m | ecosystem: Environmental > Aquatic > Freshwater >...
GTACTGCTTGACGGTGATGGTGACGAGGGCATTTGCCGGGAGCTGGAAGTTCGTCGTCGGGCAGAAGGTGACCCAGTCCGGTTGGGGACCGCCGTCCGAGCCGTGACAGTTGCCAGCCATGCTGTCGGCCCACGACGAGATCTCCAGGAAGGCATGCGGCAAGACGCCCTTGGGCGTGTTCGCCGTCCCCCGGACTTCGGCCGCCTGCACCGGAAGCCTGGACTGTGGCGACGCCCACGAGAAGAGCGCTCCGACGGCACCGACGAACAGTGCGCCGAGCACCACGGTAAGGACGAGTAACCCCCACCTTTTCATCAGCCACCCCCTCTGTGACCGTCGCGCCCCCGAACCGCGATGGGGCGTTTCTAGCAGATTTGCTTACCCGGTCCTAGGCTTTCCGTTACTTTGCATTCATATTTCTGAAGTCGTTGGTCGCTGCTGCGGGGGCCTCGTAGTGGGTTGGGAGCGCGGGTGAATCACGCATCCGCAGGTTGGGGCTTCGGATCGCTGTCCGACGCCCCCCTGCTGATTGCGGGAATCGTCGCGGCAATCGCGTACACGCGAGGTGCCAGGGCGGTGTCCGCGAAGCATCCGACGCAACCGTGGCGGCGCTCCTATACCGCCTTCTTCATGTCGGGATTGACCTCAGCCCTTGTCGTCACCACGGGGCCGATCGGCATGGCCGCCATGGAGAGATTCTCGATCCACATGGTGCAGCACATCGTGCTCATGATGCTCGCAACACCATTGCTCGTGATGGGAGCTCCAGTACTGCTCATCCTGCGGACCGCGTCACGCAATCGCCGGCGAACATGGGTACGCATACTTCGAAGTCGGACGTTCGCGGCAATCACCAATCCCATCCTCACGTGGGTCATGTTCGCGCTCGTCCTGGTCGGCATCCACTTCACGCCCGCCATGTCGTGGCTCATGGACTTCGGAGTGCTGGGACGGTATGCCGAGATCTTGCTCTACCTAGGCGTCGCCTTCGCGTTCTACTACACGCTCCTGCCCGGCAACCCGGCGCGAAACCGCCCAACACCCGCCTTCCGGGTCGTCTCCTTGTTCTTGATGATGATTCCCGAAACGATGACCGGCTTCTTCATCTACAGCGCCTCCTCGCCCTTGTTCCCGCACTTTGCCAAGTCAGCCGAGTCGCTGGGGATCGACCCGGTCGCCGACCAGAGACTCGGCGGCGCGCTCATGTGGTCAGGCGCGATGATCATCGACGTCGCCTGGATCGCCGTGGCGGTCGCTGAATGGTTCGACACCGAGTCGGCCAAGACCCGTCGCCTGGATGCACGGGTGACTGCGGAGGCGCACCGGTGACGATGCAACCGACCACACCCGGCCACGATCGCGGACTCGCCGCCGTGTGCTTCATCGGCATTGTCATCTGCCTGCTGATGACGGCCGTCGAGTTCTCGCGGGCCCTGGACGGGAACGACCGATCCCTTGCGTACACGATCGAATGGCCAGTCTTTGCCGTGTTCATCGTCTGGATGTGGCGGAAACTCGGTTCGCGTCACGACGAAGACGACGATAACAGCCTTGATGACCTTTCCCCGCGTGATGACGACTGAGGGGCCATTACCGAGTGACGCGATTGGGTGGCCCAACGTTGACGTGCTACCCTCAACATACGCAAATGCCACAGATGGCTGCGTGAATGGTTCTAGCCCTGCACGGTGAGCACCCTTCGATGGACGCTCCCGACAACGGCCACCATCAACACAACTTGGCACAGCGCCCGCATTGGCGCTGCTGTGCTGCAGAAAGGCAAGACAAGTGAAGTACCTCAAGATCATTGACGATGAACGACGCGCCCCGATGGGCCTGACCGAACAGGATCAGTGCCCCGCGTGCCTTGGCCCCGTCACCCGCAGCGACTCCAGCGGACTGTGCTGGAGTTGCATGCCCTGCGCGCTCGCGAGCTAGGCGCCGTTCGGGGCGCGATCAAGGCGCCCCGAACACGCTCCCGACCCTTAGCAAATGGCGAAGCTGGGAAACACGCACGTTATCGACATCGCGCATGTGAACATCGAGATGTGCATCGTGCCGCCGCTTGACTCCTCGAGTTCGGCATCCGTGAGATCCCTCTCAACTGGAGCCGCCTTAAGCTCCTCTTCAGTGAGGACGAAACCTTGATCCCCAGCAATCCTGATCACTTCGTCAATTGAAGTCGCCCCGTCGATGGCGGCTTTGAACACTTCGTCCGACTGGTACGCAGCCACCATCGCGGCCATCGTGTCCTGTGTCATGACTCACCCGCTTTCCAATCTGGCCGTCGCGACGGCGGCCCCCGTCAGCATCCACCGACAAGACTCAGATGCGACTCGCAGAACCACGAGCGGATGAACGCTCATGGAGCCAGCGCATCGACGCTCTGGCGCTCAACAAGGATTCGGAACGGACCTGGTACTGAGACCAGTTCATCGAAGGTCCCCTGCTGGACGATTCGACCCTCCGTCAGCACGGCAATGCGATCAGCACGCTGGATCGTGGAGAGCCGATGTGCCACGACGATGCGCGTGACTCGTAAGCGATCTAGGTTGGCCACGACGGCAGCCTGACTGACATTGTCGAGGGCGGATGTGGCCTCGTCGAGCACGAGGATCCGCGGACTGCCCGCCAGTGCCCGGGCCAGCAGGATCCGCTGACGCTGGCCCCCGGAGATCCCGGCTCCGCCTTCGATAACCACCGTGTTCAAGCCCATGGGCATGGCCCGCACGTCCTCGCCCACAGCGGCCTGGTCCAGTGCCCCCCAGATCTCTGCGCCAGTGAGACCACGACCCAGATCGACGTTCTCGCGAACACTGCCGGGAAGTAGGGCGGACGACTGCATGACGGCCCCGATCTGCCGTCTCACTGCAGAGCGGTCCAACCCCGTCAGATCGCGCCCGTCGAAAGCCACCAGACCCGCTTCGGGGTCATCAAGGCCCAGGAGCAAGCGCAGCAAGGTCGTCTTGCCGGTGCCGGAAGGGCCTACCAGTGCGAGGTGCTCGCCGGGGGCGACCTCGAGATTGAGTTGATTGAAGATCGGCGGAAGCTCCGGTGCGTAGCGGTAGACAATTCCGCGAAGGTCGATACCGCCGCTCAGCGGTGCGACTTCCCCGCCGCCCGCCGACTCCGGCAACGCCTCCAGGATCGGCATGGCTCTACGCAGGATGGCCAAGGCCGACAGGCCCGCTGCAACCGACGCGATCGCTGAGGCGAGTGCCGAGTTGGCGACGGTGAGCGCCGTCTGGGCGGTCACGAGCGCACCGAGTGCCTGGTCGTCTGATGTGCCGGGCATTGTCACGGCGATGACCGCCAGCATCATCGCCAGTCCGAGGGACGGCCACAACGCGCCGCTGACGCTGAGTGCGGTCTGGACTCGCCCCTGTCGAACGGCGAGCGTGACGCCAGGTGCCATGCCGATCGCCCACTTAGCGTAGGCGCGGCTGATGGCTCCCGACGCCCTCAGACGGTTCACGCCTCGGAGGAGTTCGATCATCGGGGACCCGGCGTCGTCCTCCACGACCTCGGCGGCAAGCCGCACCTGCCGACGAACAAGCCCCATCTCGACGACGCCGCGGATGACCAGGATGACGATGATGGTCAAGGCGACCCACGCGTTGACGATGAAGGCGCCCAGCACCGCACCGAGGACCGTGGCCGTGTCGAGCAACGAGGTGATCACACCGTCGGAGGCGCTCATCGACGCCATGTCCACCGCAGTTGAATCAGCCATCCGGCCGCCCTGTGTGCGCGCCTTGTGCCACGTCATGGGCAGTCGCAACTGCCGGTCCCACACTGCGGCTGCAGCCGTCGAGGTCAACTGAGTGCGGATCCGGGTCAGCGCGAACGATCGAACAGCCTTGATGGCCGTGATGGCGATGACCACGAAGACCAGCGCCAACCCCACCGCGGCCAGCCTCGTTGTGCTGCTGGCTGCAACCGACGTCGTCAACAGGCCCGAGACGACCGGTATCACTGCGCTGAGCAGGCCGACGACCACTGTCGTGAATAGCAGCATCGCGAACGAGCTCCCATTCCCTCGCGTGCTCCGCCGCATGAGTTCACGCAGGCTCGCAGGGCGGTTGGGATCGAGGAGCGGCTGGAGAAGGAGCCCGGTGCGCGCGAGTAACGCCGCGCTGTCGGCCGTGACCCGTTCGTCCTGCCCGGAGACCGGATTCCAGATGCGGTATCCGCCACGGGACCAGTGCGCCACTGACAGAGAATCATCCGAGGCTGTCCTCACCAGGAAGGCCGACCCGCGAACCCGCCACCAATCCGGGGGAAGCTCCAGCCGGCGCATCGACGCATCACATGCGGCCGCGAGGGCCGCAATGCGATCGCGGCCACTGACCTGCGCATCCGTGACCGCCCGGCGCAGCCGAACCGGGTCCGCCGGCAGGCCGACGTAGCCGGCGAGCCGGTGAACGGCTGCGACTTCCGGGGCCGTCTCGCCGGATGTGAGCTGAGCGTGCCCGGGGACGGAGTCGGTGAGGTCGGTCAGCGCATCGCCGACGAGCCAGGCGTCGTGCTGCTCCTGCAGCAGATCGGCTTCCTGCTTGCGAGCCGTCCTGATCCGCGATTCCACGAGTACGGCCTCGGCGCGGCCCCGCGTCTCCTCGACGGCATCTTCGTCGACTGTCGCCTGAACTCCGATACCGTACTCGGCTCCCGGCAGGGGTGACACGATCAACTCGGCACCGGAGACGTCTGCCCCTGCCATCGTCGCTGGCCCAGTCACGCCGATGACCAGTACCCATGCGCCCGTGCCGGAGTCCCGTCTCTCTGCGACGAAGACGTTCACCACTCCCGCGGCGACGGTAAGCACCAAGCCTCGCGGCAGCAGGGCTGATGTGGAGGTGAGCCCGTCGCCGGTCATGCGCGCACCAACCGCGCATAGGCCCCGTCTCGCGCCAGGAGCTCGTCGTGTGTGCCACGCTCGACGACCTGGCCCTTGTCGAGGACGATGATCTCGTCGCAGTCCCGAATGGTCGAGAGGCGATGCGCAATCACAAGTGCCGCCGTCCCTCTACGGCGGATCGCGGCGTCGACGTCAGCCTCCGTGGCAGCATCGAGTGCCGACGTGGCCTCGTCAAGGACGATCAGGCTCGGATTGCGCGCCAAAGCCCGGGCGATCTCCAACCGCTGTCGCTGCCCACCCGAGAGGTCATCCCCCTGCTCGGCGAGGATCGCCTCGTACGCCCCCGGCCGACGGACGATGTCGTCGTGCAGACACGCGTCCTTGGCAGCCCGGATCACATCGGCCTCCGGGATGGTGGGGTTCCACATCGTGATGTTGTCGCGGATGGTTCCCGAGAAGACGACCGGGTCCTGCTCGACGATCGCGATGTAGCTCGTCAGCAGTGCTTCCGGCCAGTCGTTGCGCGGTCGACCATCGACGAGGATCTCGCCGGACCACGGCTCGTACCAGCCGACAACCAGGCGACTGACGGTCGACTTGCCGCATCCGCTAGGTCCGACGAGGGCGATGCGCTTGCCCGGTGTCAGATGAAGGTCGAGTCCGCTGATCAAGGGCGCGGCGCCCTTGGTGTAGCCGAAGGTCACCTGTCGCAGCATCAGATCGCCATCAATGGGCACCTGATTGTCAACTTCCAACGGCCGTTCGACCAATCGCGGATCCGGCGCGGTCTTGAGCACGTCGTCAATCTGGTCAAGGTTGCCGGTAAGCGTCTGGGCCTGCTGGAGTTGACTCACCGCGACCGGGATCGAGCCGAGTACTAGTCCGTTCAGAGTCTGCACGGCGACGAGGCCACCAAGCGTCAGGCTTCCGTTCGCGACGGCTGCCAATGCGGTGAGGGTGACCGCAGCTCCGGCAATCGTGGTGATGGCGTTCGGCAGCAGGGACACGACACCGATCCGCTGACTCATCTCCTGATTGGCCGCGAGCAGCCGATCATGAGCGCGCGTCCAGCGGGCGATGATGGCATCCTCCGCACCGCTTGCCTTGATCACCTCAACCTGACCGAGTGCCGTGGCGGTGATCATCGAGATCTCGCCCTGCTCGCGGATGATGCGCAGCGCCAGGGTCCGCTGGCGGTTGGCGACGACGCGCTGCGACACGATGATCAGGATGAGGGCGATGCCAGCGACCAGCCCGACAGGTGGACAGGCGAAGACGAGAACGATGGCAGCCGTCACACTGCTCATGAGCGCGACGGTGACGGTGGAGAACAACGACGAGACGGTCGCGGCCACTTGCCCGGGCTGCTTGGCCCGATAGGCAAGAGTGCTCGCACCGCGCAGGGCGTGGAATTGCACGGGCAGGCACAGCAATCGGCCGACCAGCGCGGCACTGAGGAGCACCGAGATCTTCATGGCCATCCGCAGGCCGATGCTGCCCTGAAGTCCGATCAGAGTCGCCTGGAGGATTGCGGCCAGCACTAGCGCTCCGACCACTGCCGGGACGGTGATAGCGGAGGATCCTGCGAACGAGTCGACGAACGCCCGTGCAAGTCCGGGGACAAGGATCTGCGGGATGATGAGGACAATCCCGATGAGAGCCATCAAGCCGACGCCGTCACGAGAGCCCGTCAGGTGAGCGGCCAGTCGCGACAACGTGCGCGGCGCCCGACCGCCCGGCGCGAAGTCCGGACCCGGCGACATCTCAAGAGCGATTCCCGTGAACGCCTCGTCGAATTCTGCGGAGGTGCAGGATCGATGGCCCAGCGCAGGGTCATTGAGGTACCAGATGCCCTTTGACCAGCCCTCAACGACGAGGAAGTGACTGAAGCGCCAGAAGACGATGAGCGGCAATGTCATCGACTTCAGCGACTCCGGCTCCGCCTTCCGCGCCCTGACCTGAAGTCCGTAGGCAACCGCCGCATCCTTGACCATGCGGGCATTGCTGCCGTCGCGACTGATCCCACAGGCATCCCTCAGCTCCTCGAGTGCCACCCAGCGGCCGTAGTACGCGAGGACGATGGCCAATGAGGCTGCGCCACACTCGGTCGCCTCCATCTGCATGCGCTCCGGCGTCCGCACCCGACGACGCGTGGGGGGCGCCGCCGACGCCACGCTCACGACTGGCCCAGGAGCTGCTGCAGAAGGTTGCGCTCGCTCACAGTGACGACGGCATCCACGACCGACCCCGGCTGGACCGCCTCGTCCAAGGTGATCGCCACGACAATCTGCTTTCCCGTGGGCTGCTCAAGGAGCGCAAGGCCGAGCTCCACGTCACCGGCCCGCAAGGGAGGGGTAACCAACGAGACCGTGCCCTTGACTGTTCTCCCGACCGGTTCCTTCAGCGCACCCGTCACCGAGACCGTCGCCGACTGCCCCTTCTGGACCTTCGCTCCGTCAGAAAGCCCCATCGAGACGAGCGCTTGCTTTCCGTCGGATTCGCTGGAGGCGATCTCCATGATCCAGTCGCCGACCTTGATCGGATCGCCCGGTCGCCAGAGCGACCCCATCACCGTGCCCGCGTTCTGCGTACGCTGCGGAATGGATGAGTCCCCTGACACGACGTGCGCGACTACCTGTCCGACGCTGACCTTGTCCCCGTCCTCCACGTCGATGCTGGCCAACTGGCCAGACACCGACGCGGATACCAGCCGAATTCCCGCTCCGTCGGTGACGCGCCCGGACCCCGCGACAGTGACGAGCCTGGAGTCGACCGACGCGTATAGAACGGCCGCCACCACGACCAACAGTCCAGCGACGGCGACCAGCCACCCGCGCCAACTCGTGACAGGGAGGAGACGCTCGATGTCCTCGTGCGAGTCCATCGCTTGTATCGCACGTGCCCGATAGAGCGGATGGTCGGGAACGGCGGGCTGTTCAGTAGGAGTACTCATGACGTCCTATCAGGATCAATGAGGCTTCCGCACACATCATTCAACCGCGTTCATTCGCTTGAGGCGCGGTCAAGGATCTCCGCAAGACCACGCGGGCTGCGTCGAGGTGTCTGTTGGCCTACCGTGGAGGGCAGCCTGAGGACGGAGCATGCAACTGATGACGGACCTCGAATCGGTGATCGTCCCCGCCGGTGCTCGCTGGGACGATCGGCTCGATGCAAGCCGCGGCGCGGTTGGCGACGCGCCCCACGAAAGTGGGGCAATTCCCCCAGCCGGCGAAGATCGACGCCGGTGGCAACAGGCCGTCGATGCCGACGACGCCGGGCTCTTCGCCAAGCGACTGGCCTGGCAGGGTCTCACCGAGGAAAGCGCACTCAACATGCTCGCCGGACAGCCGCCGCCGGGCGCGGCGCCATGGCTGGGAACCCTCGCGAGCGCCCAAGATGCGCTGGTGTCTGGAACTGCCCACTCTCCGGACGCATCCACCTGGATGCTCGAGACTGACGCCCGCCTGCCCAGTGCCGCACGGGCTCTCCCGTTCGCCCACGTGATGTGGCCAATCGTGACAGGCGCGTGGGACACCCTTGCCCAAGACATCGATCAGGGAACCAAGGAAAGCCTGAACCCAGCCGCCCTCACCGACATGGAACTGGCACTGCTGTACCGACTGTCAGCCTTCCTCGTGCGCCCGCTCATGGAGCAGTTCACCGCCGGTCGCCCACCAGCCGAAACCCTCATGCTGGTCTTGGGCTCCGACGAAGGATCTGACTCACGCCACCGCTACGCGTCCTTCTGCCACCACCACTCATCAGATGGACTTGCGGGCTTCCTGTCGTTGTACCCGGTCGCAGGACGCCTGATCGCGGCCACCGTGGAATTCTGGATTGAGGCCATGCAGGAACTCCTCTTCCGACTTGCTTCAGACGCTCTCGCGCTCACCCGGACATTCGGAGTCGCATCGCCGCTTCACCTCCAGCGAATCCGTCTCGGCGAGGGAGATCCTCACCGGCGTGGCCGCTCCGTCGCGATCGTCGAGCTCACGGGTCGGGACGGTTCCGTGCAGGTGGTGGTCAAGCCGAAGGACATGCGAATCGAAGAGAAGTTCCAGGCGCTCGTCGCGCACATCATGGGCGGTCCTAGCACCAGTCCCGCGGTCACAGTCCTCGCGATGGGATCGGACTACGGCTATGCATCCTTCGTCGACTACAAGGCTTGCGCCGATGAGAGGGAGCTGGAGCGCTTCTACCTCAATGCGGGAAGGCTTCTGGCGCTCCTGCACCTCCTTGGAACGACGGACGGTCACTACGAGAACCTCATCGCACACGGCGATCAACTGGTGCTCATTGACCCCGAGACGCTCTTCGAGGGGAGGGTCGCACCGATACCCGGCTTCGAGACGGAGGCTCGCGACGACGCCGGCACGGTCGTTGACATGGAAACCACCGTGCTCCGGACGGGTCTGCTTCCCTGGTGGCAGCGCGAGGGTCCTCGAGAGCCGGCTCAGGACATCAGCGCCCTAGGAGCAGAGCAGCCCAACGAGGAGGCCCTATTGGTCGGAGGCTGGATGCACGTCAACACCGACGCGATGGCTTGGGGCAAACGGGCAGAGCGTACGCGACCTGTGTTGAGTCTGCCCGTCCCCCCCGGAGTGCGGAACCCGATGAGCCGGTTGGTCGACTTCGTGATCGCAGGATTCCGGGAGACGTACCAGCGCACCTTCGAACCAGACGCCCGGGCCGACCTGATCACCCGCATAGAGGACTTCCGCGGCGCACGTCGACGCATCGTGCTGCGCGCCACCAGGGTCTACGCGGTGCTGCAGCTTCGCTCGCAGTCACCCTCGTGCCTCGCGTCGGCGAACTCCCGGGCGTTCGAACTCGATCGGCTGTCGCGTGGGAGCCTGCTCGGCTCCACTCCCACGGTCCACTGGCAGTTCTTCCAGGCGGAACTTCACGACATGGAGAATCTCGATATCCCGTACTTCGACTACCCCCTCGGAAGTCGCGACATTCATGCATCCGATCGGACCATCCACGACGCTCTGGTGGAGGACGGGTTGGAGACCGCCATCCTCCGCGTGCGCTCCACAAGCGCGGAGGACCTTGCCTGGCAGGAGGAACTCATTCGGGCGAGCGTGGTCGCGCGGCAGTTCCGCATGCTGGGTGACACAGCATCGGTGGCGTACCTCGATGCGGACCGTGAGGTCACCACGGCCGACCGTGACGACGCCCTCGACGACATCCTCGGGCAGTTAGAGCGATCAGGCATTCGTGACCCCAGGGGCGGACTCACCTGGCTGACACTGAACCCCGTGGGCGACGGCACCCGAGTCCAACTGGGGACGCTAGACATCGGCTTCTACTCAGGTCGCACCGGGCTCATCGCCTTCCTCGTATCGCTGGTTCAGCGCACGACCAATGCGGACATGCGGAGCCGAGCATCACTCCTGCTCGAGGAGGTGGTGGCACCCTTGAAGGACGTCCTCCTCCACCGTCCGGACTACGACACCTTCCGGATGCTTCGCGACGCTGGGTCTGGGCTGGCGGGCACCGGCGGACTCTTGAGCGTTCTGGGGCAGGACTTGTCCGGCATGAGTGCGGAGAATGCACGCGAGAGTCAGGAACGCATCGTCCAGGCCCTGCTGAATGGGCTCATCAACCGGGATGAGTCCCTGGACCTGCTCACCGGCTCTGCCGGATGCATCGCGCCTTTGGTCCGCCTCAGGACTCACTGGACGGACGAGCGGGTGGATCGCGCCATCCGGCTGATCGCGCAGCGGTTGGCGGATCGACAAGACGTGGCCGCGGGGGGATGGTCGCTCCGACCAGGCGCTCGTCAGCTCACTGGCATGTCGCATGGAGCCAGCGGGATGGGCCTTGCCCTGTTGCGAGCTGGCGTCGCACTTGACGATCCGGGGTTTATCGAAAGTGGGGCAAGAGCCTTCGCCTACGAACGCGCCGTCTTCTACCCCGACAAGGGGAACTGGCCCGATTTCCGCGGCGATCAGTCGGACCGGCCGACCATGATCGCGTGGTGTCACGGTGCCACGGGGATCGGGCTGTCGCGAATGAGGGCGCTAGAGATCCTGCCCGACCACCCGGATGCTGCGGCGTGGCGCGAGGAGTTGCGAGCAGCATCGCGCATCACCGCTGATGCGCCGCTGCGCGAACTCGATCATCTGTGCTGCGGAAGCATCGGTCGAGCGACGATGCTGGATGCCGTCGCGGATTTCCTGAAGGATGACGAACTGCGGCACGCCAGTGCTCGCATCACGAACTCCGTCGTGGCGTACTGGCGCACGAGCGGAGCATTCCGCCTCAACCGATTCGGGCCTCACACCCAGGCTGACATCCCCGGCTTTATGATGGGCGCCTCGGGAATCGGCATGCACCTGCTCGGCCCTGATCATCGTGTGCGGCTTCTCGACCTCATCTCCTGACCGGTGACCGCCCTTCGGCGCGCCTTCAGTGCTTGACTGGAACCATGACACAGGAAGCCATGCAGGCATTGCTTGCCAAGGTCCAGTCTGATGAGAGTCTCAAGGCAGCACTCGGCGCCGCGACGACCACCGAGGAGGCGCTGAAGGTTGCCAACGATGCAGGCTTCGACGTGTCTCTCGCTGAACTAGCACCAGTCGAGAAGGACCTGAGCGATGAGGAACTCGAAGGTGCGGCCGGCGGGATCATGAGCGCGCAGTTATGGGGCAGTTGCTCAGACACCCCCGCGTGGGGCAACTGCTACCGCTGAAACACAACTCCTCGTGGCGTCAGCGCCTCCGTTGATGGGGTGACTCACCACGACGTGCCGCGGAACATCGCCACGTCGGCGATGCGATTGACACCCGCACGAATCCCGTCGATGAGCGCGGCCGCCTTGAACGCATCGGTGCCATCATCGACGGCGAACACCAGTTGAGTGACGGGTTCGCCCAATGCCCACTGATGCCGCCCGTTCGGAAGCGGGACGCCGATCGCGTGCCCGACATCCACCGACCCCTCCGCGGGATCGACACGGATCGCCACGAGCGGCCGACCCGGCGTTCGCGGGTTCTCGCGCCCCGTGAAGATCATCAGGTCGGCATCCCAGCCAGGCCCCGGCTCACCCGGGCTCCACGGCTCGCCGATCGCGGCCCGAAGGTGCCCCTCGGGGATGCCGAGGAGGTCAGCGAGTTCGGTGACACCGTCCGCTGCTTCCTCGTGCACTTCGTCCACGTCGGCACTCTGCCAGCGAAGCCACCAGCGCGCCAACGCTCGACACCTATCCCGGCCAAGCGTTCCGGCTGGCGGTACGGGGTTAGTTGAAAAGCGAACTAACCGCTACCGTGTCTGCATGCATCCACGCCGCCAGCCGTTGCTCGGCATCATCGCCGCAGCATCCGTGATCGTCATCTCACTGGTGTTCATCTCCGTGCTCGACTGGCCGACGTTCCGCGACTGGGTGTCCTTCTATCTCATGTGCACGATCCCCTTCGCCTTCGTGGTCGGTGCGTTCTGGCACGCGGAGCAGCCGGCCGCGATCGGGCGCCTGCGCCAGCCCGTCAAGGGGCTCGCCTACCTGGCCGTTGCCCTGGCGGTGGGTGCAGTCGTGGCGATCGTCCTTCTTCAGACCGTCGGCGGCGGCGTGACACCACCCACGCCGATGGTCACCCAGTGCGTGATCATCTCCGTGCCGTTCTCGTTCTGGCTGACGGTCATGTGGGGCGGCTGGCCCTTCACGCTCATCCGCAACCGGGTGCTCGGCGGGGCCACGCTGCTCGTCACCGTCTACGTCATCGCGGCACTGGTCTTCGAGACTTTGTTCAACTACGACTTCCTCAAGGACACCCCCGTCTACGTCGAGAGTGTGGACCCGCAGGGACCGTTCGACGCCTGGACGGTGCTGGTGTTCATCGTCACCTGTATGGCTGCCGCGTTCTTGATGCTCAACTTCGAACTGTGGCCGCTGACGCGGCGGCCCAAGCTGATGGCACAGCCGGTGCTCGGGATCGTGTGGACCGCCTCCGTCGTGGTGATCGGCGGCGCGGTGACGTACCTCGGCCTCCACGTTGCCGGAATGGCCGCCCCGACCTACCTGACCACGGTGCCTGTGCCGTTCCTCTTCGGATCCATCGTGGTTCTCATCACTCTCGAGGGCTCGCTGTACGCGGGGCTGAAGCAGCCACTGCGCGGCCTCGCCAGCGCGGCCACTGCCGCCGTCGTCGGGATCGCGCTCGCCAAGCTCTACGTAGGCCTCTCGGGGCTGCTCTCAGGTGAGGTGCCTCCGGGGGCCCCGGGATTTGAAGGCGAGATCTGGCTGGCATCAGCACTGCTCGCCGTGACCTTCCCCTTCCTCGCCTTCCACGCCGACTTCTTCGGCAAGTGGCCGCTGAGGCCTCAGTCCGCACCCGTCGACGCCGACGCGACCCGGTAGGGCACCGACCCGAGCATCCAGAAGTCCGATCGGCGGTCGCGGATCGGCAGTAGCATGACGCCGCCCGGTCCCGGCTCCTGGAAGTGGATACCCATGCCAAATCGACTGCTCGCCGGATCGATCCTCACCGTCTCCTCAGTTCTCGTCCTTGCGGCCTGCTCGTCGGGCGGCAGCACGGCGACCAGCACCTCTGCGTCCGGTGCGCCCGCCTCCGGCGGTGCGAGCGCTGCTGCATCGGGAGCGGCTCCCGCCGGCTACCAGGCACAGCACGCGGGCGGCACACTCACCCTTCTCGCCAAGTCCGCGGCCGGCACGCTCGACCCGCAGATCAACTACACGCTTCAGTTCTGGCAGCTGTACCAGGCGGCATACGACGGCCTCACGGCGTTCAAGAAGGTCAGCGGCACCGACTCGTTCACCGTCGTGCCGGACCTCGCCGAGGCGATTCCCACCCCGACGAACGGCGGCAAGACGTACGTCTTCACCCTGCGCAAGGGCATCAAGTTCTCGGACGGCACCGACGTCACCCCGTCAGACGTGGTCGCGTCGTACCAGCGCATCTTCAAGGTCTCGAGCCCGACGGCGGGCTCCTTCTACAACGGGATCGTCGGCGCTGACCAGTGCCTCACGACACCGGCCAGCTGCACTCTGGAGGGCGGTGTGGTCGGTGACGACGCGGCCGGCACGGTGACGATCAACCTGACGGCACCCGACCCTGAGTTCCTTTACAAGACGTCAGTGCCGCACGCCTCGATCCTTCCCAAGACCGCCCCGACCAAGGATGGTGGCACGACCCCGATCCCCGGCACCGGCGCCTACACGTTCAAGTCATACGACCCGAACACATCGCTCGTGATGGTTCGTAATCCGAGCTTCAAGGAGTGGTCCACCGAAGCGCAGCCGCAGGGCTACCCCGACGAGATCGACTACAAGTTCGGCCTGACAGTCGAGTCGGAATTGACCGCCGTCGAGAACGGCCAGGCCAACTGGCTATACGACCCGCCGCCGGCCGACCGCCTGGCAGAGATCGGCAGCAAGTACGCCAGCCAGGCGCACGTGAATCCGCTGACGGCCTTCTGGTACGCGCCGCTCAACGTCAACATCCCCCCGTTCAACAACGAGCAGGCGCGGCAGGCGGTGAACTGGGCGGTCGACCGCAACGCGATCGTGAAGATCTACGGCGGAGCGAACCTCGCCCAGCCGGTGTGCACGATCCTGCCGCCCGACTTCCCAGGTCACGCCGATGACTGCCAGTACACCAACCCGGCCGGGCCCACCTGGCAGGGGCCAGACCTGGCAAAGGCGAAGCAACTGGTGCAGGACTCCGGAACGGCCGGCCAGGAGGTCACGGTCATCACGTCGGACGACGAGGTGAACAAGGCCATGGGCGAGTACCTCCAGTCGATGCTCACATCGATCGGCTACAAGGCCTCGGTCAAGGCGATCTCGGGCAACATCCAGTTCACCTACATCCAGAACTCCAACAACAACGTCCAGATCTCCTTGACGCAGTGGTACCAGGACTACCCCGCAGCGTCGGACTTCCTGAACGTGCTGCTCGGGTGCGCATCGTTCACCCCGGGCAGTGACTCATCCATCAACATGTCGGGTTTCTGCGACAAGACGATCCAGGCCCAGATGGACCAGGCGCTCACCACGGAGCAGACAAGCATGGACGAGGCCAATAAGCAGTGGGCCGCGGTCGACAAGGCCATGATGACCGCGTCACCGATGGTGCCTCTCATCACGCCGAAGTTGATCGACTTCCTCTCGGCAGACACGGGCAACTACCAGTTCAGCAAGCAGTTCTACATGCTGGTCGACCAGCTCTGGGTGAAGTAACGACCCAGAGCCTGTAGTGACGACGCCCGCCGACCTGAGTACCAGCGCGCCTGCCGCGCGCCCGCCTGGACCATGGCGGAGCGCGTGGCAGCACGTGCGCAAGGACAAGGTGGCGATGACATCGCTGGCCGTCCTGATTCTCATCGTGACGGCATGCCTGGCCGCTCCGCTGTACGCCGACTACGTGGCCCACACAGACCCGTTCACCTCGAACGTCGCCGGCACCTACACGCTCAACGGGGTGACCGGGCCGGTGCTCGAGGCCTCGACCGAGGGGCTCGGGCTTGGGGTCAATCCGATCGGCCCAACGTGGAACATCTCGTCCTACTTCCTCGGGGCCGACAACCAGGGCCGCGACATCATGGCGCGAATGCTGTTCGGGGGCCGCGCCACACTGCTCATCGGCTTCACGTCGGCAGTCATCTGCTGCGTGCTGGCCGGGATCATCGGCATCGTCTCGGGTTACTTCGGCAAGGGCGTGGACGCCGTGCTCGCCCGGGCGATGGACGTGCTGTGGGCCTTTCCCGTCTACCTGCTGGCGATCTGCCTCTCGGTGGTGCTGATCAACAACTCGATGACGATCGGGCCGGTCACGTTGGGCTCGGGCACGCTGCTGCTTCCGATCCTGATCATCGGGATCATCTTCGTGCCGTATGTGGCGAGGCCGATCCGAGGCCAGACGATGTCCTTGCGCGAGAGGGAGTTCGTCCAGGCCGCGGTGGGGTCCGGCGCCTCGGACAGTCGCCTGCTGAGGCGCGAGATCCTCCCCAACGTGCTCCCCACTCTGATCGTGTTCCTGCCGCTCATGATGGCCATCAACATGCTCACCGAGTCGGCGCTGTCCTTCCTGTCCATCGGGGTCCAGCCGCCGGACGCGAGCTGGGGCACGATCATCAACGACGGCGTGAGCCTGCTCTACACGCGTCCGTGGGTCGCGATCGCCCCGGGCATCCTGCTGGCCATCACGGCGGTGTCGCTGAATCTGCTCGGTGACGGCGTGCGCGACGCACTCGACCCCAAGGCCAGGCTGCGGGGATCCATCTGATGTGGCGCTTTGCAGGCAAGCGCGCATTGGCAGCGCTCCTGGTGCTCTTCGCCATCAGCGCACTGGTGTTCCTCATCTTCTTCGCCACACCTGGAGCCGATCCCGCCGCGCGCATCGCCGGCCGCAACGCCAGCCAGGAAACCCTCGCGCAGGTGCGCGCCTCCTTCGGCCTCGACCAGCCCGTCCCCCTGCAGTACGTGTTCATGATGCGCCACCTGTTCTGGGACCGGGACCTGACGTCATTCGTCAACCGAGGCGTGGAGGTGCTTCCGGAGATCCAGCAGGCCGTGCCCGTGACCCTGTCCCTGGTCATCGGAGCCGCCATCATCTGGCTTGTCCTCGGTATCGTCATGGGGGTCTGGGCCACGGCGGCGCGTGGCTCAGCGATCGATCCGATCATCATGATCATCGGCGTCTTCTGCATCTCGCTGCCGGTCTACTGGCTGGGCGAGGTGGTGAACCTCGTCACGCAGAACCGATTACATGACTCCTTGTTCGCATGGGTGCCACCCCTTGGGTATGCATCGCCCTCCACGGGCGTAGGGAACTGGGCCTTGCACCTGCTGCTGCCCTGGATCACCCTGGCCGTTCTATACGCGGGGGTCTACGCGCGAGTGCTGCGCTCGGAAATGGTGTCGTCGATGAACGAGGACTACATCCGCATGGCGCGCGCCAAGGGGATCAGCGAGCGACGCGTCCTGTATCGGCACGCCCTTCGCACGTCACTCATCGTCATCGTGTCCTTGTTCGGGCTCGACTTCGGCGCACTGGTCGGTGGCGCGGCACTCCTCACCGAGGTCGTCTTCGGGCTGCAGGGCATCGGGAAGCTCACCTACGACTCGCTGCAGAACTTCGACCTCCCGGTCATCCTCGGCTGCGTGCTGTACGCCGCCTTCTTCGTCGTCCTCGCCAACTTCCTGGTCGACCTCGTCTACGCGTGGCTGGATCCGCGGGTGCGCCATGTCGTCTAGCTCAGCCGAGCCCATCCTCGACGTCCGCGGCCTGCGGGTGACTTTCCGCACGCGACAAGGACTCGTGACGGCCGTCGATGGCATCTCGTTCACCGTGGGTCGTGGCGAGGTCGTCGGACTCGTCGGCGAGTCAGGCTCGGGCAAGAGCGTGTCGATGCTCTCGGCGATGCGACTGATCGACAACCCCAACTGCCTCATCGAAGGCCAGGTGCTGTTCCAGGGCCAGGACCTCCTCACCATGAGCGATGCCGACCTGCGCAGCATCCGCGGTCGGGAGATCGCGATGATCTTCCAGGACCCGATGACCGCACTCACGCCGGTGTACACGGCAGGCTGGCACATCAGCGAGCAGATTCGCGCGCACGAGAAGGTGAGCAAGAAGGCCGCGCTCGACCGCGCGATCCAACTGCTGGATTCGGTCGGGATCCCGAATGCCAAGGAGCGGGTGAACTCCTACCCGCACGAGTTCTCCGGTGGCATGCGACAGCGCGTCGTCATCGCCATGGCACTGTCGTGCAACCCGTCGCTGCTGATCGCCGACGAGCCCACGACCGCGCTCGACGTGACGATCCAGGCGCAGATCCTCGACCTGCTCAAGCGCCTCCAGGGCGAGTACGGCTCGTCCATCGTCCTCATCACGCACGACATGGGCGTGGTCTCGCAGATGTCGGACCGAGTTCAGGTCATGTACGGCGGACGTCTGGTCGAGACCGGCCCGCGTCGCGACGTCATGCGCGAGCCGCTGCACCCCTACACGTGGGGACTCATGGGTTCTATCCCGCCGACCGACGGCTCGCGCTCACTGCGCCTCGCCGCGATCCCCGGCACCCCGATCTCACCCTCCGACCCGGACCGCGACCGCTGCCTGTTCGCTCCGCGATGCAGGTTCGCCTCCGACTCCTGCCGTCCGCAACCCGAACTCGTGAAGCACCGCCCCCTGCACAGCGACGCCTGCGTGCTCCCGCTCGACGATCGCCCCCGGCTACGTATCGAGGCACTGACGCCGATCGGGATGCCGTCATGAGCGCCACCATCGGTGCCGACGCGCCAGTCGCTGCGGTGCCGACCGTCCTTATGGAGGCCCGGGACGTCGTCAAGCACTTCCCCATCCGCACCTCGCAGGGCAAGCAGCAAGTGCAGGCCGTCGACGGCGTGAGCTTGCAGGTGCGCGCCGGCGAGACACTCGGGCTGGTCGGCGAGAGTGGCTGCGGCAAGTCCACCCTCGGGCGCTGTCTTGTGCGACTTCTCGACGTGACAAGCGGCTCGATCGTGTTCGACGGGGTCGACATCACGAACCTGAGCCGCCGCCAACTGCGTGAGCAGCGGCGCGGATTCCAGATGATCTTCCAGGACCCCTATGCCTCGCTGAACCCGCGTCGCCGCGCCGCCGCGACGGTCGAGGAGCCCATGCGGACGCATCGAATCGGCAGCGAGGCCGAGATCCGGCAGCGGGCCCTGCACCTTCTCGAGGTCGTCGGATTCGACCCGTCGTACGCGGACCGCTACCCGCACGAGTTCTCCGGCGGGCAACGGCAGCGTCTGGGCATCGCCCGTGCACTCGCACTCCAGCCCAAGCTCCTCATCGCGGACGAGCCGGTGTCGGCACTGGACGTCTCCATCCAGGCGCAGGTGCTGAATCTTCTGTCCGACCTTCAGGACGAGGAGGACCTCACCTACCTGTTCATCGCTCACGACCTGGCCGTCGTCCACCACATCGCGGACCGCATCGGAGTCATGTACCTCGGCGAGATCGTCGAACTCGGATCGTCCACCGGCGTCTACAACTCACCACGGCATCCCTACACCGAGGCGCTCCTGTCGGCGATCCCGGTCATCGACACCGAGACCGAGCAGCGCGAGCGCATCCTTCTCACCGGCGACCTGCCCAGCCCGATCGACAAGCCGACCGGATGCGCGTTCCATCCGCGCTGTCCGTACGCGCAGGAACTGTGCCGGGTGGAGAAGCCAGTGCTGCAGGTGCTGCCCGATGGACGCGAGGTCGCCTGCCACTACCCGGTGGGCTGACCCGCCGCCACTCGGCTGGACGACTAGCGCCGCCTCATCCGTCGTGACGGGCGAGGAATCCTGACACGACGTCGCGGAATGCCTCCGGCTCCTCGACATGCGGCATGTGGCTGGACTCCTCGAAGACGACCCATTCCGATCCGGGGATCCGCTCGTGGATCGTCGACACGATGAGGGGTGTCGCCTCGTCGAAGCGGCCGGACACGAGCAGCGTCGGCGCGGTGATGAGGTGCAGCCTGTCGGTGATGTCCCAACTGCGCAGACTGCCGATGCAGTGAAACTCCGAGGGCCCGTTCATGGTGAAGTACACCGTGGGGTCGAACTTCAGGTGATCCTCCGTACGAGCGACGCAGTCGGGATTCGGCACGACGCGGCACACGTGACGGTCGTAGAACACCTTCATGGCGTCTGTGTACTCCTGGGAGTCGGTCGTCCCGTCGGCCTCATGACGCGTGAGCGTCGCGTTCACGTCGGGAGGGAGCTCGGCACGCAGGCGGTTCGCCTCCTGCACCCACAGCTCCATGCTCGACGGCGAGTCGCAGATTCCCAGGGCGACGAGGCCGGGCCGCGGGTCCAGGGCCCAGTCCATCGCGAGCATGCCGCCCCACGACTGACCGACCAGCACGTAGCGGTCGGCGATCCCCAGGTGCTCGAGCAGTGCCGCGAGCTCGTCCTTGAACAGCTGCACGGTCCAGAAGTCGGCGGGCGCCTCGCGCAGGTGCGTCGAGCGACCGCAGCCGATCTGGTCGTAGAGCACCGTCACGCGCCCGGACTCATGCAGGAGCTCGGCGATCGGCTCGACGTAGTCGGAAGCGCATCCCGGACCGCCGTGCAGGACCACGACGGGCACTTGGTCCGACGCCGGGTCGATCTCGCCGACCACGCGGTACCACGTCTCGCCGTGCTGCCAGGTCATGCGTCCTTCGGTCACGATGCCACCTCCGTTGCCGAGCGCGCCTCGAGCAGGCGAAGGAGCGTGCGCAGGGGCACGCCGGTCGGGCCTTTCGCGAAGCCACCCCAGTCATCGGTGAGCCACGCGGTCGAACCGATGTCCAGGTGTACCCACGGCGTGGAGCCGGCGAACTGGCGCAGGTAGGTGGCGGCGAGCACTGAGCTGTCCGGGATGTGGATCGTCCCGTTGACGAGGTCGGCGACCGGCGAGCGCATCAGTTCCACGTACGAAGGGACGAGGGGCAGGCGAGCGCCGTCCTCCCCGCCGCTGGCGCCTGCCGCCAGCACTTCTGCGGCCAGGTCGTCGTCGGTCGAGGCCACGGCCATGAGCGCGGGTCCGTACCCGGCCGCGTCCGTCAGCGTGCCGACATCGATGACACCGCTCACACCCTCGCCGACCAGAAAGGCGATTCCGTCCGCGAGGACGAGGCGGCCCTCGCAGTCGGTGTCGGCGACCTCGGTCGTAAGACCGTTGGGATGCACGATGACATCGCCTGGACGAGTCGCCGAACCACTCGGCATGTTCTCGGTGAGCGGCAGCAGCGCACGGACACCGACATCCAGGCCGAGGCGAGCGGCGGCGCTCACCGCGCCCGCCACCGCGGCGGCCGAGGCCATGTCGCACTTCATGTAGTGGATCTCCGAGCCGAACTTCTTCAGGTTGATGCCGCCGGCGTCGAACGTCAGGCCCTTCCCAACAAGGCCGAGCGGGCGCGACTGATCGCCGTAACGGAGTTCCACCAGTCGCGGTGGCTCGACGCTGCCGCGGGACACGCTGAGCAGGCCGCCGAAGCCATGCTTCGCCAACTCGGCTGCGTCCCACACGCGCATCTCGTAGCCGGCTTCCGCCGCGTCTGCAGCTATGGCGTCGGCAAGGAGCGACGGCGTGAGATGGCCCGACGGCATCTCGGTGAGGGTGCGAACCCAGTCAGCCCTCTCCCCCGTGACCCGGCCGCGCTCGAGGGCCTCGCGGACATCGGCGCGACGCGCATCGTCGGCGTCCAGCAGGCAGGCAAGCGAGTTCGGCGGCTCCTCGTAGCCAGGCCGCGGTGCCGCGTCCGGGCGTGGGCTCCGGTAGGCGCCCAGTAGGAAGCCTTCGATCGCGGCACGGACGCTGGCGGCTCGGTCGTCACCGACCTGGCCGAGCGTCGTCGTCACGCGACGACGGCCGCGGATGCCCGACGCGGCCCGCAGCGCTGCTACCCGCACCTCGCGGGCGCCCGCAGCGCGACGCGACCCCAGGCCGACGAGTACGACGGTCGGCGTGTTACGTGCTGAGGGGACGATCACCAGCGGCGTGTCGTCGACCCCGCCCCGAAAGGACGGGGTCGCGGCCAGTGCCGCCGACAGGTCCAGATCGGGAACGCTGTCAGCGCCCGGCCCGATCTTTCGATCGTCGAACACCGGCAGGACGACAACGTCGGTCGAGGCAGCCTTTGAGGACAGCGTGATGCGCATGTGCACACTCTGGCAGAGCCGAAAGTGCCCCGCTGTGGAACGTCGGTCCGGTTAGCCCGGCGACTGCCGTCACACGGCGGGGAGCTCACCCATCACGTGATCGCCCAGGCCGCGGATGTAGGCGACCGGCTCGCCGGTGAAGGGCATCACGTGCACCTCGTCGATCCCGACGCCGGCGAAGCCGCGCATCTGCTCGACGAACGCGCGGCCACCATCGGCGTCCATGCCGACCGACCCGGTCCACAGGATGGTCTTGCGGATGCTCGCGAAGTCCGAACCGACGTCGCGACAGTGCTCCTCGAGGACGGCGAGCTTGGCGCCGATGTACTCCGGGCCCGCGTCGGGGCCAGCGAACATGTTGCACGCGTCGCCGTACTGCGCGACCAGTCGCAGCGTCTTCTTCTCCCCCGTGCCGCCGATCATGATCGGCGGATGCGGCCTCGTGATCGCCTGCGGCACGTTGAACGTCTCGGCCAGGTGGTAGTACTCGCCGTCGTAAGGCCCGTCGTCGTCGCTCCACATCTGGTGGACGATCTGAAGCGTCTCCTCGAGCCGCTCGAAGCGCTCGGCCACGGGCGGGAACGGCACGCCCAGGCCGGTGTGCTCGCGGTCGTACCAGGATGCCCCGATGCCGAGCAGCGCGCGACCGCCGGACAGCACATCGAGCGTCGTGACGATCTTCGCAAGGATCCCCGGATGGCGATACATCACGCCCGTGACGAGCAACTGCAGTTCGGCCCGGGAGGTGTGGCCGGCCAGGAAGCCCAGTGTCGTGTAGCCCTCCAGCATCGGCTTCTCTGGACCGCCAGCCATCTCCATCTGGAAGTAGTGGTCCATCACTGAGAGGTTGTCGATCCCGGCCGACTCGATGGCCTCCCCCACCGCGGCAAGCGTCGGGCCGATCGCCTCGGTGCCGCCCGTCATTTCGAAGTTGACGATGTGGACGCCGAGCTTCATGGCTGCCTCCGGTGGGTCGGAATGCGAATCGCTGGTCAGGTGGAGCAGGCTATTGCCGATCCGTCCCTAGGGACAGACCTCCTACGCTTCCGGCATGGCCCCCGCGTACGAGCCCAGCAGCGTCCGCGTCGACGTCTGGACCTGGGCGGTGCGGCTCTATCCGACCCGATCGACGGCCGCGTCCGCCTGCAGAGGTGGCCACGTGAAGGTGAACGGCGCCAACGCCAAGCCCGCGCATGCAGTTCGGATCGGCGACACCGTGCGGGCCCTCACGCCAGGCGGGGAGCGCGTCGTGATCGTCGTCGGCCTGACATCGAAACGCACCAGTGCAGCAATCGCCGTGCAGAACTACGAGGACCGATCTCCTCCGCCCGAGCCGAAGGAGATGCGGCCAGCACCGATCGTCCGCGAGCGCGGCAGCGGCCGGCCGACGAAGAAGGACCGTCGAGAAGTCGAACGGCTCCGCCGTCGCGGATGACGGATCGGATCCTCCATCGGGTCCCAGGGCCGCCTAGCATCGGTCCATGAGAATCGCCTCCCGAGCACTCGTCGCCGTCGCCGCCGCCTTCGCGCTCGTGGGAGTGACCGCACCCGCCCAAGCCGATTCGACCATCGGCATCACGACAGTGACCGTCTACCACCAGCCGGTCACGACGACGAGCGTCACCGGCTCGGGGCTCGGTACCGTGCGGACGTTCTTCGCGCCGACCGCGGTCAACGGCAAGGCAGCAGACGGCCAGTACCTCACCGGGACTCTGACCACCGTCACGCAGGGGCTGCCGGGCAACCAGGAGGTCCGTACGTCGAACCTCATCTTCGTCTTCGGCGGCATGGAGAACCAGCTCGTCGTGGGTGGCGCATCGCTCTACCCCGCTGCGGGCGCAACGCTGGCGGTCGGCGCCCGGGTGATCCGTCCGGTCATCGGCGGCTCGGGCATCTATGCCGGTGCTGCCGGCCAGGTCATCTCGACGAACCTGGGTGCCACCGGCTGGACGCACGTGTTCAAGATCCGCATTCCGTAGTCACTGCGGCGCGGAGTCGACCTTCACACGCTTGCGCTCCACACGCTCGGGGGTCGGCCACTTCACGGCGCTGACCAGTCCCGCACGCTCCATGAGGCGGATGAGGATGGCGGACGTGTCCAACTGTCCCTTCAGGACTCCGTGACGGGCGCTGCTGGGGTCGGCGTGGTGGTAGTTATGCCAAGCCTCACCACCTGACACGGGCGCGAGCCAGGCCACGTTGGCGCTCTGGTCGCGCGTCATGAAAGGCCGTGCGCCCCATACATGGCACACCGAGTTGATGGACCACGTCATGTGGTGGACGAGTGCGACGCGCACCAATGTCACCCAGAAGAACGCGCGCAGGGCGCCGCCCCAACCATCGACAGCGAAGCCGATGGCCGTCGGGATCACCATGCTGATGACGGCGATCAGCGGCCACAGTCGCGAGATGCGGTCCACGGCGCGGTCGGCGATCAGGTCGGGCGCGTACTTCCGCGTGTCGGTTCCCGAGTAGGTGAAGAGCCAGCCCACGTGCGCGTGGATGAAACCCCGCGTCAGACCGCGGGTTCCTGAGCCGTACTCCCATGGCGAGTGCGGATCGCCGTCGACGTCCGAGAACTGATGATGCTTGCGGTGGTCGGCCACCCAGTCGACAACCCGACCTTCAACGGCGAGGCTGCCCGCCAGCGCGAGCACAGCGCGCATGGTGCGGCCGGCCTTGAACGCCTCGTGCGTGAACAGGCGGTGGTAGCCGATGGTGATGCCGTGGACACCGATCACATAGATCGTCGTGAGCATCGCAAGGTCGAGGATCGTGACCCAACCGAATATCAACGCGATCGGTATCCCGATGACGACCGCTGCGAGCGGAATGGCCACGAACACGCCCAGGACGGTTCTGTCGAGTGCGCCGGGCGCATGGGTAGGAGTGGGAATGGGCAGGGTCTGCGTACTTGTCTGCGCGGCTATAGCGGTGTCCCTTCCGAGGACGGTGCGGGACGACCGATTCGTCAGCTTCGTAACAGAGTACGACGGAAGGCGCGCACGCGCTTCAGAAGTGGCGCCCCCAAAGTACGTCGGGACAAAACGGACAAGTCGGGTGCGAGCGGCTCAGTACTCCCCCTTGATCACGAAGTAGGAGCCGCGGATGGTGCCGGCCAGCTTGGACTTCTGACGAGCGAACTTGAAACGATCGGCCAGTTCCTTCGGCACCTCCATGCCGTCCGACAGCTTGAAGCCGACGGCCCGCTTGCCCGCGTCGGCAAGCGTGTACAGCACGTTGATCGACAGTCCGCTCTCGTAGAAGACATACGTCCATCGGATGCCGTCGACCTCGAACTCGGTCGATTCAAGCGCCGGTGACGCGATCACGATGTCGCGCTCGTCCTTGAGGACCTTCGCAACGTAGGCGACAAGCTTCTTCGCCTTGCCGGCGGGCTCGACCGTGAACACATGGTCGTACTTGTTCTTGAAGTAGCGAGCCTCGTTCGCCCGCAGACCGGCAAGGGCATCTGCCACCGGCGACGATTCCAGGCCGGCCGTAGAAACGTTCACGAAGTCCACGACGTACGACATGGGCACTCCCCTGTGAGTGGCCGCCGGCGGGTCCCTGCGACGTCACAGCATCGTTCCCGACGATCTCGCTGCTGTCCACACCCATCTAGCAGCGGATAGAATCCACGGCCGTGAGCCGGATCTTCACCACGAGCGTGGCCTCGGTGTACCCCCACTACGTGAACAAGGTGGAGAGGAAGGGCCGCACCGTCGAGGAGCTCGACGGGGTCATCTGCTGGCTCACGGGATTCGACGAGCCGACACTGCGGGCACGCCTCGACGACGGCACGACGTTCGAGGACTTCTTCGACCAGGCCAATCTGAACCCCAACGCATCCCTCATCACCGGCGTCGTGTGCGGCGTGCGGGTGGAGAACGTCGACGATCCGCTCATGCAGAAGATCCGCTACCTCGACAAGCTGGTGGACGAGCTGGCCAAGGGCAAGTCGATGGAGAAGATCCTCCGGGCGTGACCCACCGCGTGGTCTCGACGCCCGCTGTCTCATCCACCGTCTTGAGTCACGCCGAGGGGACCCGATCCACCACGAATCGGATCCCCTCCCCCTTGCGGCGACTGCGGCTAGGCGTCGTAGCTGGCGCCCAGCTCAGCGGGCTGCGGCCGGCTCTTGTGCCCTGCCTCCTGCATGATCGGAGGGACGCTCGGGTCGGAGACGAAGCTCTGCCAGCCCTCGTCGTCCCAGTCGAAGAGCACCCAGACGCGGTCGCTCTGGTTCGGGTCGTGGAAGACGGTCGCGCCCTTCGAGCCGTGCTCGCGACGCTTGTCGGCGCCCTTGGTCGAGAAGATCTCCGCGAAGCGCTCGTAGTCCTCAACTGTGGTCGTTGCCAGGATCATTGCCCTGCTCCTTTAGTTTCGCTCGGTGCCGCCGCTCGGCGCCGAAGATGGAGCCAGTCTGGATTCCGGCGCTGTCCGCCGGCATCGGGTGAACTCCCTATCTTTCGACTCAGCCGCTGACGTCGGGCAGGACCGAGTTCTGCATGGCCCAGAGGGCCGCGGCGGCGCGGGTCGAGACGCCGATCTTGGCGTAGATGTGCTGGATGTGATGGTCGGCAGTCTTGGGCGAGATGAACAGCTCCTCGCTGATCTGCTGGGTGGTGAGGCCGCGGGCCGCCAGACGCAGGACATCGACCTCGCGGCCGGTGAGCCCCCCGGGTCGTTCGGCTTTTCGGCGGGCGGCCTTCACGCGCGTGGCATGGCCGGCAGCGGACAGCACCGCCTCAACTGCTGCCGCCTCGAGCGTCCCATCTGCCGTGAGCACTCGAAGCTCCGTCGCGGCCTGTGCGCCGGAGAATGCAGGTCGGTCAGCACGATCCGTCGTCAGTCCCACGTAGATGTCGACCGCCGCGAGCACGCACGCGCTGACGTTCGCGGAGCCAATGCGAACTCCCTTGGGGTATCCGGTGCCATCCAGTTTCTCGTGGTGGGCACAGGCAACGGGATTGAGCGTCGCCAGCGCTGGCGAGCGTCGCAGCATCTGCTCGGTGAGCATCGGGTGGATCTCCACGCGATCTCGTTCAGCCCGGGTCAGCGGTGTTGGCTTGTCGAGTATGGCGTTCGACACAGCGGTCGTGCCGAGCTCGTGGACGAGCGCGGCCCGCGTCAGCGTCGTCGTCGCCGCCTCGTCGAGTCCGAGTACGCCTGCGGCGTCGCCCGCCAGCTCTGCGCAGCGGCGGCTGTGCCCCGACATGAACGGCGACTTGAGGTCGACGAAGTCCGCGACGACGAGCAGGGCCTCGTCGAGTTCGGCGCCCGACCGGGTGGGATGCGGCGCCGGCTCGATCGCGAGCACCTCGTCCCAAGGATCGACCTTCTCAAGCCGCTCGAACCACACGGCCCCATTCGCGGCGAATAGATCGGCGAGTTCCGGGTCATAGGCGCTGCCACCTCGACTAGCCACGGCTTCAAGTGCCGTCGTCGGTGAGGACCGACGGGAAGTGGCCTCCATATCGTGGCTGACGTGGACGATGCGCATCGCCACCGGGATCTGGTCGCCGCTTGCACCGACGGGGAAGCCGTTGCCGTTCCATCGCTCGAACGTGCAGGCCAGGGCGTCGCGAACGTCCTGATCGAAGCCGAGCCGCGACACCAGCATGTCGCCGACCTCGCAACCCGATGCGAAGTTGTTGACCGCCCAGTCGTGGGCACCAGCCAGAATGGACTGGGTCACCTGTTCCCGTTCCTCGGGCGGATGGTTTGCGGTCGCGAAGGCGAGCACGTCCTGAATGACCTCCGCCGGGTTCGACGCATCGTGCACGAGAGACTGAGCACGGATGCCCATCTCGTCGCCGAACACGTTGGCGACTTCGTGCGCGTGACCCGTGCAACCGATGTATCGAAGAAGTGAGACCCAGTACACCGTCTCACGCATGTGGGCCCCAACGTCCGCCTCATCGCACATCCACTGGGCGAGGAGACACGATCGAAGCTGCGACTCAAGGGGCTGGCCGAAGGCGTTGTCCTGCGCGAGTGCGAGGGTGGCGACGAGTTCGCCCAACCGAAGAGGTGGCTCGGAAATGCGCGGACCTCCCCATGCGGCCGTTCACGTACTAGGAGCGATCCAAGTTATCAGGTTCAACCGGCCGTCACGGGCGACTTGGCGACGGGTTGACCCAGCATCACAGGGGACTCCGGAGCCGCTCCCTCGCCGCGATGGCTGGCCCATCGTGAGTAGCCGATCGTCATGGCAGCGGCAATGAGCACCAGCGCGGCCCCGACGAGCGTGTCTGCCATCCGCTGCTCGCCGAGGTTCTTGACCTCGGTGCTCGAGGAGGCGTTCAGGCACACCACGGTAGGCGTGATCAGCGCCATGTAGATCCAGTAGTGCGGACTGAACTTGGCCGTCAGCGCCGCGACGGCGAAGACCACACCGATCACGTAGATCAACGCCAGCGACTCCACCCGCGCGACGATCACGGCGACCACCAGCGTCCCGAGGATGGTGCCCAGGACCCGCCCGACAGTGCGACGCACGGTTCCCACGTCTCCCACCTGGGAGAGCACGAGGATCGTCGCGATCAGCCAGGCGCCCGCCACCTGCTTCGGATGCTCGAGCACCCAGAACGTCGACACGGAGGCGAGGACGGTGATGGTCACGGTGTACGGGAGCGATTCACGACGACTGTGCTGCATGGGGGTAGGTAGGTGCACCTTCTTGAGCGCGAACGGGAGAACTGCCACCGGCACAAGCGCACCCACAAGGAAGATGACCGCCATCCACGCCAGGTAGACGTTGTCGGTTCGATCGACAGTGTGCTGCGGTCCCCAGAACGGCGGGTCGATCAGCATCCACGCCATGAAGACCGGGACCAGGAGCGTCGCCCGGTGCAGCCCGAAGCGCGACATGCGGCCGACCGTCAGGCACATCATCGCCATCAGGGCCGCACCACCGATCGAGGAGGAACCGGCGACGATCGCCACGGGCGTCAGGAGCGCCATCACGAAGGAAGTGAGGACGGCCATCTCTACGCTGCCGACCCACAACGCCGTGACACCGGCGATCCCAGCGCCCGTCGCCCAGGTCGCCGCTGACTCGTGCGTGATCAGGTAGAGCACAGCCGAGGGGACGATGCAGATGAGCATGATGGCGACCGAGTAGCCGACTCGCCGCGCGAGAGTCGCGTACAGCGGCCTTGGGTTGTCAGACACGTTCAACTCCTCGCTGGTGGCGGGACCAGACTGCCATGGGACAGATCATGCCCAGTGCCGGGGCAGTTCAACGCATCGCCTTGGCAGGCATGAGCTTCGTCCTGTCGATTCGACCTCGTCGCGCAACCGGGTGCACCGAACGCGACTACGATGCCAAAGTCGTGCGGGGATCGGCAAGGTAGACGCTGCAGCATGCCCCTCACTCAGAGTTGAGGTCCCGATGTCCCAGGCCAAGCCGCTCATCGAATACCCGTTGGACGAGTCGATCATCCGGGGTGCATACGATCTCGAACCCACTGAGCACGGGCTGACGCCGCACCGACTGCCCGCCTGGGCGCGCGCGCAGGCCGCGGACCCGCAAATCGCCATGGCCGAGGCGCAGCCCTCGGGCGTCCGACTGGCGTTCACCACCGATGCCACCACGGTGGAGATCGACGTGCTCCCCACCCGCCTCAATTTCGGCGGTGCCCCACCGCGGGACCTGGGTGTGTACGACCTCACGGTCGATGGTCGGCTCGTCGCCCAGCAGTCCGCCAAGGACGCCACGCTCCTGATGATCGACATCGCCACTGGTGCCGTGAGCACGCAAGCCGGGGCCGTCGACACGCTGACCTTCGGAGACCTTCCCGCGGGCAGCAAGCGCGTCGAGATCTGGCTGCCGCACATGGAGATGACCGAGTTGGTGGCACTCCGGACTGACCGACCGATCGCAGCGGTGCCCTCCGGTGATCGCCCCGTGTGGCTGCACTACGGCAGTTCGATCAGCCAAGGCTCGAACGCCGATCACCCCTTGGGGGCATGGGCGATGGTGGCGGCGTCGCTCGGTGGAGTCGACCTCGTCAACATGGGCCTGTCAGGATCAGCACTGCTCGACCCGTTCGTCGCGCGCACCATGCGCGATGTGCCCGCCGACCTGCTCAGCATGAAAGTCGGCATCAACCTCGTCAATACCGATCTCATGCGGCTGCGCGCATTCCGGCCCGCCGTGCATGGCTTCCTCGACACGCTGCGCGACGGTCACCCCGACACGCCCCTCGTACTCATGTCGCCGGTCTACTGCGCCATCCACGAGAACACGCCCGGCCCAGGTGCATTCGACATGGACGCACTCGCCAAAGGCCAGGTCCTCTTCCGCGCCACCGGCGACCCGTCTGAGGTCGCGGCGGGCAAGCTCACCCTGACGGTCGTCCGTCAGGCGCTCGCCGACATCGCCAAGGAGCGCGCCGCACAGGATCCGAACCTCTACTTCCTCGACGGTCTTGATCTCTACGGTGCGACGGACTTCGACGAGTTGCCGCTCGCCGACAATCTGCATCCCAGCACGGCGGCGCACCAACGAATCGGCGAGCGCTTCGCTGCCCGGGTCTTCGACGAGTGGAAGCTGCAGCAACCACGGCCCCTAGCTCCTCGAGCTAGTGGGCGGCGAGGTACGCGTTGACGCGTTCCTTCGCGTTGGCCTGAACGTCGAAGTAGTAGAACGGGAAGTCGAAGGAGTGGAAGACACCTTTGGGGAACGCATTGGGACCGCCTGGCGACCACGTTTCGACGTCGGGCGTCGTTGTGATGACGACCCCCTTCGTGCTGTCGACCTGAGCATCGGCGTAGTGCGGGACCTTGGAGTAGGTACCGGACTTGTCGGGCAGCCACGAGCCGAGTGATTGATCAGCGGTCGCCACGGTTGCGTCACGCGTCCAGGTGATGGGGTTGATCGCCAATGCACCCGGAAGCAGTACCGGGTTCGGCGCACCAATGGTCGGCGCCTCGGTGTTCCACGACAAGATCACGCCGGTGTCCGTTGCCCCTTCGCCGAACTTCAGGTGCGGGTTGGCTGCGAGATACGCCGGCGTCACGGAGTAGCCGGGGATGTAGGCGGCGATCATTCGCGAGTACACCTCGGGATGATCCTTGAGGTAGGTCTCCAGCAGATGCGTGGAAACATCGGAACCCTGCGAATGAGCCACGAGCATGAACGGGCGGCCTTGGTTGAATTTCTTGACGTAGTAGTCGAATGCAGCCGTGACGTCCATCAGTGGGGCGCCCTCAATGACCTGCACATGCTCCGCCTGCGGGAGGGTGAGCGCGTACGTCGCATCGGCCTGACGGTAGTACGGCGCGAAGATGTTGGCGGTGTCCTCGAACGCGGTTGCCTGCCTGGCATAAGCGGCCCGGGCACCCTTGCGCATGCCAGCATCGTTGACGTCAGCAATGTCAGGTGCCGTCGCGTCGGCCTTCTGGTACGCCGTGGGATAGACATAGAACACGTCAACGGGCTTGTCCGTCGGGTTCGCGACCTGCAGCCAGTTGTTCGCGTTCGCGTAGTCCGTCCGCGGGCCATCTGCGCCCGTCTGGAGAGTGCCCGTTGGGGAGGGCGTCGCGTGGCTGGATGTGGGTGCCGTTGCACCCGTATTCGCGCATCCCGCAAGGGCGAAAACCCCCAGAAGAGGCAAGGCGAAGATTCGGATCACCACGCCACAGGCAACCACCCGGCCAGCATTCTGATCCACGTCAGCCTCCCCACGAGAACTCTCAACCAGACTACGACTTGGCGGCAAGGAGCAGCACCCCGAGCACGTACCAGGCGGGAGCGCTCCCCAAGGCCTCCGGCGCATTGACCCACAGCCCGTCAATGCCCGCATTCACGATCGGCAGCACGATCATTCCGAGGATCAGGCTGAGGATTCCGGAAAGAACACCTGCCCGCAGGGTTAGGCGGGGGATTCGGTCACTGGACTGGCTGTCATCCGTCGACTAGCTGGGCGTGAAGGGGAACTGCTGGGACGAACCGTCGGCCCAAGGCGCCGTCTGCGGCTGCAGGCGCTTGACCGAACGCTCGACCTCGAGCATCTTCGCGAGCACCTGCTGCTGAGCGGCATAGTCGCTGTTGCCGGCCAGGTTGGTGAGCTCGGCCGGGTCTTCGGTCAGGTTGTACATCTCGAACTGATCCGGTGCCGGCCCGATCTGCCCGCTCGTCGGGTTCATGGTCTTCACGGTCGTCGTGGCGGCGCGCGGACCGGGAGTGCTGACCAATCCCGGGACGAACGTCTCGACGTCCATCGTCCCCGGGGCGGTCCAGGTGCCGGGGTTGTCCCAGTAGCGGGAGTACTTCCAACGCGCCTTGGCGCCGGCCGGGACGGTGGGCAGGTATGCGATGACTGTCTCGACGCTGCCGGGCTGGACGACGGGCTGGTACGTGAAGCCGAGCATGCCAACCGCGTTGCGGCCCTTGAAGATCTGGTCATCGGTCATGAAGTAGATCGGATCGTCTCGTAGACGGGTGCCGTCGTCCTCACCGAGGAGGACGCCGGAGAGATCGCGGCCCACCAGACGCCGCACCTGGGTGTGCGTCTTGTGCAGCTCCTTCGCCAGGGACAACTCGTCGAGCCCCGCCAGGCCGAGCATCGTCGGGATGAGGTCGGCGTGGCTGGTCAGGATGTCAGTCTCCTGGTGGCCGGCGAACAGCAGCGGGTTATGGAAGATGAAGGGCACCCGCAGCATCTCGTCATAGGCGTTGTGCCACTTCTGGAACATGCCACCGTGCGCGCCCAGCACCTCACCATGGTCGGAGAGGTAGATGACGATCGTGTCGCGGTACATGGTCTTGTCGCGGGTCAGCGCATTCATCACGGTGCTGACGTGCCTGTCGACCTCTCTTTGCAGCTGGTAGTAGAACCGGTGGTACGGGTTGTCGTTGTTGTGCGGCTGGAAGCCCTGCGCATACCTCGCGACATAGCTCGCCTGGGCCGAGGGTTTGGTGCTGAGGTCCTCGCGCGAGGATGCGTCGTAGAGCGGCCCGAAGAGGTTCGACGGCACGTTGGAGCCGGCCAGCTGGTTCAGCATGTGGAAGGCGCCCGCATTGCCGGCGGCGTCCGCGGCGACCGACAGGTCGCCCCACAGCGTGATGTCGTGCGGGTTTACGAACGACGACACCATGACCCAGGGGTTCTTGGCACTGCGCAGTGCCCGCAGCTGGTCGACGCTGATCTCGGCGTACACGTCGTCGCGGCCCCGGCCACCCGGTCCGCCGGATGATCCGGAGTTGAGCGGATTGCTGCCCGTGGGCTCCGGACCAACGAAGCCCGTGAAGCCGTACTGCTCAAGCCGCCCGGCCTCGAGGTAGATGTCCTCCAGGTAGCGGTCCCGGTCGCCCGAGTCGGTGTACGACGGCAGGCGGTTGTATGAGCCCGGCTGGTAGAGGTCCGCGTCACTGACGTGCCACTTCCCCTTCCAGTACGTGTCGTAGCCCGCCGCACGGAACCAGCTGCCGAGAGTGGGCACGCTCGTCGGATCGAGCCAGTAGAGGTCGCTCTCCACATCCAGCTTTGCCGCACCCGAAGTCTGCGCCACCCCATGGAGCGACGGGAACTGCCCGGTGAAGATCGACGCCCGACTCGGCTGGCAGGCCGTGGACATGATGTGGTGATGGGTGAATTCGAAGCCGTTGCGCCGCACGAACTCCTGGCCCGGCAAGTTGGCCTGACGCCATGCTTGCAGCTCAGGGGTCTCGTAGACGGGTGCAGTTCGCTGCTCGTCCATCATGATGATGAGGAAGTTCGGGCGGCGAAGTAGCCGGCCCCGGGCCTTGAACGGCTTGAGCCTGGGCGCGGCCTCAGCCGAGGACGAGGTCATGCCCACCGCCACGGCTCCCGCCGCGGCTACGCCTGCTGCCTGCAGGAGGGTTCGACGGCTCAGGCCGCCGCTCCGCGTCTTGTCGGTCACTATCGGCCTGCCTTTCCGATGGGGTCACTGAGGTACACGCGACCGGTGGCCGCGTTGTACGTCACGGTGAAGTTGAAGAACGGGGCATTCCCGGTGTTCACGGCCGACTTGCCGGAGGAGATCACCTCGGCGAGATCGGCGGATGCCCTCCCACCAGCCGTGATGGACCAGCCGGTGAAAGCGCTGCCTTCGGCAGCGAGGCCGATGCGCGTTCCCGGGCGAACCATGCCGCGGGTGTCCTGCGGCACCCGGCCGAACTGCCGACCGACGATCCGCATCGTCGTGAATGCCGAGTCAAACGTCGTCGGGACACATTCCTCACGCGTTGCGCCGAACTTCCAGCAGCCATTGGCCGCGTGGTCGTTCCACATCGCGGCGCCGTTCACGTTCTCGCCGACGTACGGAAGCTGGTAAACAAGCGAGGGAGCCGTAGGCGGCTGCGCTCCCAGCACAAGCGACCCGTTGCGCCCACCGGTGCTCATAACGTCTCGGACGAGGTGAAGGCTCCAGCGCAGACCGAGCTCACCGGGCAGGGCGCTCAGCGGGTTCACCATGATATTGCTGCCCTTGGTTCCAACGCCCATCAGCCCGCGGACCCCGACCTTGCGCCATGCGTCGAAGAAGGGACTGTCGGAACTCGTGTAGAGGAACTGGATTGGGTAGACGGTGGTCACGCCGTTGATGGTCATTGGGGCCGTGCCAGGGAATCCCTTGACGGACTTCCCGCCCGGCATCGCTGCGCTGACCCGGCTCGTGGCCACGGAAACGCCGCCCGGTTTCCTGGTCCACGCATTCGGGAACAGGATGAGCCCGGTGAAGCCGGTATCGACGACGACAGGGATCGGAGCGGACCCACCGAGACGGATTTCCGCCACACCGCTCTGGCCCGCCAGCCGAGGCCCGTCCATCATGCGCAACGGAACCGTTACCTGCGCCGGTTCCTGGGCTGCTATCGACCCGGAGTCGGTCGCGTCAGGGTCGGCGTAGGCCGGAGTCATGGACACCGCCAGCAACGCCACCGAGGCGACGCTCAATCCCACAGTGCGAAGTCGCATCACGACCTGGCTCCCTTCAATTGGCCCGAAGCACGTCGACGAGTTCCTCGACGCGCATGTCGCCAGACTTGGCCACGAAGGCCCAGCCCATCCGCAGGTCCGCACCACGCGGCGGGCGATATTGCGAAGCGAGAACTGCGGGAACTGCGGGAACACAACGATGCCGAAGTGCGGATTCCGCCCGCGCAGGGCGATTCCCAACTCGATCCCGGGCTAGCGCCTCATGAGGTCCACCGACGGCCAGGAGGACCTCGATGTCCTTCGAGGTGTCGAGGTCTCGAGCAATGATTCCGCGAGGGGCCGGGTCGTTCTCCACGTAGATGACCCTCGTGTTGCGCACGAACACATGCTGACAGGTCCCAGGGACCCACGACATGCCGGAGAGGCACTCCCCCTCGTCTCGAGATCCCCCCTCGCACAGTGTCAGCGGCGGCGGGTGGGCCTTGGGGTTGCCGTGCGCGAATCTGCCATTCTTGGTGCCTGCCGCCAACTTCAGCTGGTCACGCCGCTGAGAAAGGAATCGAACGCTGGTATCGGGTGCAGTGCCGTGCCCACGTTGGCGACAGTCAGGAGGGCGAACGTCAGCGCGACGACGACCAACATCCCCGTCGCCAACCACTCGCGGGCGCGCAGGAGTTGGAACGCTAACCCCGCAGCGAGAAGGGTCGTAGCACCCAACAGCACCGCGACGACAACGTGATAGATCGAGAAGTCACTGACGATGGCCATCGCGCCGGCCGACGGCTGCGGGCTAGAGAGGCTGTCGCGCAGGGAGGTGACAGCGCTGGCGAATCCGACGTCGCTCTCGTTTGCCGGAAGGAACGAGAGCACCGACGACAGAGGCGCTACCGCCCCCTGCACATTTGCGATCACGACCACCAGGGACAGCAGGAAGAGCCCACCACCAGCGCCACTGGCGAGGAGCAGGCCGAACCGACGCCAACGCTGCGCGCTCGCCCTTCGCGCTCGCCACACCTGCGCGACAAGACCTGCTGACGCGACGAGCACCCCTGTGGCAAGCACCGCTTTGACGACGTGGAACCAGCGCCAGAATTGGACTTCATCCGCGAGGGCGGAAGCGCCTTCGCCCGGAGCGGCGATGCTCCGACTCCAGTCGCTCAGCAGTCCATGGCGAACCGAGTCGGCGAGCTGGACAGGCGCGGTCCACGGCGCTCCCGTTAACGAGGCCGCGACGTGCCAAGGCAGCACCATGACTGACGTCACCAACACGACAGCTATCAGGAGGAGCCACCCAGGACGTGCCGACCGTGAGCCTGCCCAGCCCATGGCCGTCGCCTTCATGCCGCTGCCTTGGGCTTGAGTACCTCCGACAGCGTCGTGTCGAATAACTTGACCACCATCGATTCGCCGCTATCCATGCGGGCATCCTGACACGGCAGAAGGCGGCCTCGCGAAGAGTCGGTGCGACGTGATTGTAATTCGATCTCTAATTACTAGACATCTAATGATTCTGCGTCTAGCCTCCTCAGAGTCCCCCTATCGATAGGAGTCGTCATGCACACACCTCCCCCGTCGGTGCAGATGGTCCAACTGCTCGCCGGATTCCAGGTCTCTCAGGCCCTCTATGCCACCGCCAAACTCGGCATTCCTGATCAGCTGGCAGGCGGGCCTCGAAGCGCAGATGACGTTGCGGTCGCCGTGCAGGCAGATCCCACGGCGCTGGCGCGCCTCCTTCGAACCCTCACCGCATTCGGGGTCGTCACAGGCGCCCACACCGGCCAGTTCGAGTTGACGGACCTCGGACGAACGCTGGTCTCCGACGCGCCGGGTTCGATGCGCGACCTGGCGCTGATGTGGATGGAGACGCACTACGGCCCCTTTGGCGGGCTCGTGGACACGGTCCGCACCGGCAAGTGCGCCGCCGACGAGTACTACGGCATGCCCTTCTTCGATTGGCTCTCGGGCGAGCCCGAGCAGGTGTCTCGTTTCAGCGGAGCGATGGCGAACCTCACGGACGGCATCAAGGCTGGCGCACTCGCCAGCTACGACTTCGGGGATGCGCGCGCGATCGTCGACGTCGGCGGCGCCGACGGCACCCTGCTTGCTCACGTGCTCACGCGGCTGCCTGAGGCGACCGGTGTCGTGTACGACCTCCCGCATGTCGTGACCGGGGTGGAGAACGTCGCCAAGGCCAACGATCTCGCGGATCGTCTAGCCGGCGAGGCCGGAGACTTCTTCGTGTCGGTGCCGTCCGGCGCTGATACCTACGTGCTGTCCATGATCCTGCATGACTGGGATGACGCGCGGGTGCAGATAATCCTGTCCAATATTGCTCGGGCATCATCCCCCGGAACCCGGATCCGGGCGTTCGAGCTCGTGATGCCGACCGGCGATGAGCCGCATATGGCGAAGATGATTGACCTGACCATGCTCGGCATGCTGTCCGGCCGCGAACGGGATGAGAAGCAACTGCAGGCACTCTTCGACCAGTCCGGAGTGCGCTTGGACGGAATTGCGCAGACCGGCACGCCCATCAGCGTGATCGAGGCAACCGTCGTCTAGCGCCGAGCATCCGACGGCCCGGCCAGGAACGGGTAGAACAACGGCCAAAGTGAGGTCGTGGACCAAGCATCGTCACCATGAGATGTCGACGACCCTTCCCGAAGGAGGGGTCGTCGACTTGGTAGTGGGGCGATACTGATGACAGGGACCACTGGGCCTCGTCGAGCCGGGCGCCCCAACGTACGGAAGGGCCGCCACATGTCGAGAACCAGTGCCCGTCGCGGATTCATCGCCGTGATCATGACGATCTGCGTCATGGCGACCGTCGCGGCACTGGCCCCCGCGCAGTCCGCGACTGCGGTCGCGCCCCTCGACACCTCGGAGGCAGGGGACCTGCCCGATGCCACACCCCCCGACTACGCCGATCCCTCCAACTGGCTGAAGGTGCCTGCGCACCCTAAGGCCCCCCGTCATGCGGTCGACGTCTTCTACCTCTACCCAACGTCGTACACCAAGGAGACTCCCTCGAGTCCGCTGATCGGGCCCGTCACCGATCCCGGGATGCGGTTGGGAGCTCAGCAGTCCTACGACCGGCAGGCGACCGCGTTCGCGCCCTACACGAACATCTACGCGCCCTACTACCGCCAGATCGACACGGCCAGCAAGGCCCAGATGCCACAGGCGGAGCAGAACGCGCTCACCGCCGGCATCCCCACGACCGACGCCGAAGCGGCGTTCGACTACTACCTCAAGCACTACAACAACGGGCGCCCCTTCATGCTGGTCGGGCACTCGATCGGATCGAACGTGCTCGCGAACATGCTCGGCGGGTACTTCAAGCATCGCCCGCAGGTCTACGCGCGGATGGTGGCCGCCTACGTCGTGGGATACGCGGTGACCCGGCAGTTCCTCGACGCACACCCGTATCTGTCGTTCGCCCGGGGCGCGAAGGACACCGGAGTGATCGTGTCGTGGAACACCGAGGCGCCCAACTTCCAGGGAGTCAACCCGGTGCTGGACGGGCAGATCGGCCTGGTCATCAATCCGCTGACCTGGTCGCACACCACGGCGGTGGTCCCGGCCTCGGGGAATCTTGGCTCGCTGCTTCCGCCTGCCTCCGGCACTGGACCGTGGGTGAGGACCAACCAGTACGCGGATGCGCAGATCGACCTGGTCCGCGGCGTTCTCGTCTGTTCGACGTGCAACGAGGCACTCTTGGCGCCTGCCACCGGCCCGGTTCCGGCGGGCATCTACCACCGGTACGACTACCCGTTCTACTACTACAACGTGCGAGCCAACGGAAAAGCGAGAGTTACTGCCTACCTGTCGCTCCACCCGCCGTCTCGCTAAGAGGTCTGGTCCAGGCAGGCGGGTTCGGTCGTGGTGCCATCTGTCCCGGCCAAGGTCCGGGCCCAAGGCTCAGCCGATGTGATCCAATGCGGGAGTGCGAAGGGTCCTGCTGATGGCGAGCGCTGGCCTCCTGACGCTGGTCGGCTGCACCGCGACCGGCACGTCCGGGTCCTCGACCGCAACGCCGACGTCGGCGGCAGCCGTGTCCATGAGCGTCAGCGCATCGATATCCGCTGAGCCGACCGAATCCATCAACGAGGCCTTGCTGGACGCCGCAGCAAGGAACGATGTCGACACCGCACGACGGCTCATCAGTCAGGGCGCCGACGTCAACTCTGCCAACGAGCGCGGCGAGAGTGCCTTCCTCATCGCGACCAGCGAGGTCGGAGACGACCCCGCTCTGCTTGACCTGACCATCACCGAGGGAGCCGATATCCATGCGAAGGACAGCTTCAATGGAACTGGGCTCATCCGAGCGGCCGAACGGGGCTTCCCAACCATCACGTCACGACTGCTGGACGCGGGCATCGAGGTCAATCACGTCAACAATCTGGGTTGGACGGCCCTTCATGAGGCAATCATCCTGGGGGACGGCTCACAGCCCTACGTCCAAGTCGTGCAGCTGCTTGTCGACAGCGGGGCCGATGTCCGATTGCCATCCCGGACCGATGGCATCACCCCGATCGAGCACGCCGAACAACGAGGGTTCACGGAGATCGCGGACATTCTTCGGCGGACGGAGCGCGGCATGAGTCCCGACGAGCGCCTCCTCGATGCGGCCCGAACTGGGAGTCGTGCCGCCGTTGATGCTGCGCTCAAAGCCGGCGCGGACATCGAGGCGCAGGATGCGCATCAGCGCACGGCGCTCCTGCGCGCGGCCGCCGCGGACAACGTGGAGGTGGCTCAACTCCTGGTCTCCCGCGGCGCCGATGTCAACGCGCTTGACTACCAGCACGACACGCCCTTCCTCGTGACGGGCGTGACCGGCAGTGTCGCGATGCTCCGGGCACTGCTTCCCGGCAACCCCGACACCGGCATACGGAACCGATTCGGAGGCGTCGCGGTCATCCCGGCGTCCGAGCGGGGCCACGTCGAGTACGTGCGCGCCGTGTTGGAGACAACCGACATCGACGTGAATCACGTTAACGATCTCGGCTGGACGGCACTGCTCGAGGCGATCATCCTCGGAGACGGCGGACCGGCGCATCAGGACATCGTTCGCATCCTGCTCGACCACGCGGCGGACACGTCAATCGGCGACAAGGACGGCGTCACACCCCTGCGGCACGCGGAGAACCGGGGTTTCACAGAGATCGTCGAGATCCTGAGGACTCATTCCAGCGACGGTTGACGCGCGGGCGTCACGCAGCGCACCAGGAGTCCTTCCACATCTGGGGGAGATCAGTCGGCGCGTCCCCGTGCGTCACGGCGGCGACGCTGAGCCGGGAAGGCGTCCAACAGGATGCCATCCGCGATCGAACGGAAGGCCGCCTGTCCGCCGCTGACGGCGAAGCCTTCGCTGAGCCCACCGTCGTTCCACAGCGTGGCCAGGCCGTGCACGAGTGCCCAGGCCTTCAGCCATCGGGCGGGATCGTGAGCCGGGTCAGCTGAGCCGGTCGCCGTCGTGACGAGCATGGCGCCAGATCGATTGCCCGCCTGGGCGAATGCCGGGTGCGCACCGGCGTTCATGCCGGCGACTCCCGCGAACATGAGCCGGAAGTGCTGGGGGTGGGACATCGCGAAGTCGAGGTAGCCCTTACCGATGGCAACCAGTGGCTCATCGACCCCCTCGTCGAGCCGCGACTCCATCGCCTCCGTGAGCAGAACGTGACCGTGAGTGCCCAGTTCGAGAAGGAGGTCCTCCCGATCGGCGAAGTGGTAGCCCGGGGCCGCGTGCGAGACGCCCAGGCGGCGCGCCAGTCCCCGGAACGTGACGGCATCGACTCCTTCCTGCTCGAGCAGGAGGCTCGCCTCGGCAAGCAGCGCGGCCCGCAGGTCGCCGTGATGGTAGGTGCGCGCATGCTCAGCACCGGCGACCTGGGCAGGCGAGCGTGCGGGGCGCCGCGGAGTCATGCCCCATTCTCTCGAGGCAATCTTGACACCGTCAAGTTCACCCCCTATCTTGACGACGACAAGTTCAAGTGGATGGAGCGGATATGACGAACGCAGTGTTCCCGGGCCGGTTCACGGCCAGCATCGAGGGAGATGTGGTGGTGTTCCTCATCGGGTCCCGGCTGAACCGCCTGCGCAGTTTGCCGCGCATGCTGCGGGTGGGCCGCCAGATGACGCGGATGCAGTCGGAACTGATGGCGCAGCCAGATCGCGGCTGCCTCCACGTGGAGAACTTCATCGGTCGCGTCACCCTCTCCGTGCAGTACTGGCGCGACTTCGAGAGCCTGGAGCGGTACGCCCGGGCGGCGGATGCTGAGCATCTGGGGGCCTGGCGCGAGTTCAACCGCCTCGTCCGCGACTCGGGCGACATCGGCATCTGGCACGAGACCTACCTCGTCCCTGCAGGCTCGTACGAGACGGTGTACGCGAACATGCCGGCGTTCGGGCTCGCGCGTGCGGGCACCCACACACCGGCAGAACGGCACTCCACCGCGGCGTCACGGGCACGGCGCGAGAGCCAAGAGCCGGCGCCCGTCGAGGCGTACTAGCGTCGCAGCGCTCGCCGCCGACGGCGCCAACGGACGCACCTATCGCTGAACGGTGATGCTGTCCCCCTTGAGGAAGAAGGATGCCGCCGTCAGGTCGTCTGCTTCTTTCCACGCCACGTGTTCAGGCGGACGGTTGTTCTTGATGTAGACGGTGCCGTCGCAGATGATGCGTGCGGTGCGGGGGAAGCTCAGGGCGGTGTATCCGATGTCCATTCCGGAGGTCGCGGCGTCCGGAACCACATGGAGACTGAAGGTGCCGCTGGGGTGGCCCAAGGTGAAGTCGCCACCCTTGCCGGACTTGATGGCACCGTCGCGCAGGGCGTCGTTAGCGACCGTGCCGGGCACTGCCGCGGCGGCCGCCAGGCACGCCGATCCGCTGCCCGGGGCGGCGCTGTGCATGATGGATTCCAGGTAGAACCGCGCCACGACATCGATGGATGCAGCCGGAACCGGCTTGCCGTCGAGGTCGGTGTAGTCAGCGGGTGGGGCCACGGACACGGCGAACGGCAACGTGGCCTTGCCGATCGTGTCGATCGTGTACTGGTCCCAGCCAATCAGTTGCGCGATCTTGAATCTGAGTTCGGTGAGGCGGGCCAACATCCCGGGGGGCGCAATGACGCTCCCATCCGGCGACGGGAGCTCCAGTCCGGTGCAGCCGATGCCGAAGTCGGCAGCGTTGAAGAAGCCGCAGATGTTCACCATGTCCATGATCGTGACGTCGATCGAGGTCCCGTCGCTCATGGATACGGTGTCGACAAGTTTGCCGGTCGGGAATGTGGCGCCTGTGAAGCCGCCGCCTTGGTCGCGGAAGTCGACAAGGATCTCCGCCCCGGTTCCGGGCACACCGCCGATGGCCGTGGTGCCGTCCACGCGGGCCTCGCCGTTGAGCACATCGAGGGTCATGTACATCATCTTCTTGGTGTTCGTGGAGAAGGCCCGAAGCGTGAGGCTGCCGTCGGGAACGTGGGGCAGCATGTTCTTCATCAAGGCGAAGACGGGAACGCCTGCCGAGATGTTGCCGCAGTTCATCTTGTACGTCACGGTCGCTGGCTGATCCGGGAAGATCTGCACGAACGTGTAGTCCACGTCGGCATCCGGTCGCGACGACGGGGACACGATCGCGGTCTTCGACTGCAAGATGGTGTCCCCTCCCAGGCCGTCCATCCCCATCGGGTCCGGTGAACCGCGCACGGCCAGCAAGAACTCCTCAAGTCCCTTGCCGGGCTCAGGAACATCCGCCCCCTGAAAGTAGAACCCCCGACTGCTGCCACCCCTGATCACTGTGATCGGCGCGAGGATCTGCTCGAGATTGCGATCGTTTTGGAAGTACCCCACGGTCGAACTCCTCATCACCGGTAGAGCCAAACCGAGTCGAAACTACCCCTGATCGCGCAAGTCGCTGGCGATGTCACGTGCCCATGCGTCGATCGCCTCCCAGTCGCGGAAATCACCCACGGGCATGGCTGCCTTCGCCTTCGGCATGAGTCGCATGAGGCGCTCCCCTATCCCGATAGCGAGTGCGTCCGGGTCCCACGCCCCGAAGAAGATCTTCTCCCCGCGCGGGTGGAGCAGCGTCTGCAACTCGGCGAACTCCTTAGGCCGGGTGGTCTCCAGAACGTCACGACCCTCTTCGTCCACCAGGTCCGTTCCCAGCGGGCCACTGCTGAACAGCCACACCGGGTGCTCAGCGAGCACCCCACGGTGCCGCTTGGCGAACGCGGTGGCGTCCTTCAGCCAGTGGAACATGTACGCGGCGCTGCCGATGACGAAGGCGTCATACCCGGTGACGCCTTGATCGTCGTCAATGCGCCGCACATCCACGGGGAGACCCGCTGCCCGCAGGCCGTCCGCGATGCGCTCCGCTATCCCGGTCGTTGCGCCGTGCCTGCTGCTGTAGGCGACCAAGACAGTCATCGGGGACCTCCGTTGATCCGGTCACACTGACGCTACGCGGGACGGCCTCAATGCGGCAGGGCTCAAGGTCCCACGCCGTGGCGACAGCAGGAGCGCAGAACCAGCAGCGCCGCCTCGAGGTGCAGGGCGCGATCGGCGGTGTGGACCGACTGGGACCTCTGCCCACTCCCCGACACCAATCGTGGACTCCTGACCATCCACCAGCAACTTGATGGTCCCGCTCAGGACACCGAACCGCTCCTGCTGGTTCGGATGCACATGCGCGGCCGCGGGGTGCCCTCCGGGAATGGCGAACAGGTCCCCCTCTACGAATTCGCCGCTCGTGTCGCGGGATACCCTGCGCCACACCAGCCGTTCGCCGGCGACCGGGTGGATGAGTTCGTCGCCGGACTTGGCCATGAACGGACTCCTCAATCATGAGACTGTCGCGGATCGTTTCGTGGTCAGTACCGCCGTCAAGCGCTCACGGTGCCGGCGCAAGCAGGAACAGGCCCGTGCGGTCGCCGAGGGTCGCCAGTGAGGATGCTCCGGGCGCCCCGTCGCAGTCGGCGCCGGTTAAGCCGAGGCTGCGCTGCCAGTTCTTGTAGGCCTTCAGTGTCGCCGGGCCGAACTGGCCATCGACGGTGATCTTTGCGCCGACCTGGTTGAGCGCTTGTTGCAGCAGTCGCACGCTGGGATCCGACTTTCCTGGCTGCACGTCGGCCACGGCCACCATCGGAACGTTCGAGAACAACACCGGGGTCGATTCCTGTTCCTCAGGTGCGGGGGGCGCGGGTTTCGGCGGTGGGGCGGGGTCCGGATGGGAGACCGGCGAGCCGTTGAGGGTGAGATGGTGCTTCTCGATGTAGGCCTTGACCTTCTGCGGCGTGACGCCCGGTCGAACCTCCCAATGCATCTCGTCGCGTTGGCCGTTCCAGTTGCCACCCCAGATGATCACCTCGGCCAAGTCCGCGGCAATCTTCGACGCTGCGGCGGTCTCGCTGGCCGTCATCGAACGCTTGCTTCCGTTCTGCGGCCACAGCTGCCAGTTCAGGTCGATCGCCGAACCGCTCGCGTGGTTGGAGAAGCCGTCCGCATGGCGGGCCTTGCGGAAGGCCCAGCCCGCATCGTCCTGACCGCCTTTTGAGTTGTTCGCTGTAAGGCTGCGCACCTCGCGGTTGACCCGGTCGGCGACGTGGACGAGAAGTGGTGCCGCCACCTCGTTCACCGTCAGCCGGAGGGACGTACCGGGCACCGTCACGGTGACCAGACCCGACTCTCCGGAATGGATCACCTTCCAGCCGTTCAGCGACGTATCCACGGCAGTCACCCCCTTTGTGGGGGAGGCTAGCAGGCGATTTGTCCGATAGAAACCCTTTGTACTGTCGGCCGGGCGTTCATGAGACAAGACGCGCCTGAGGGCTAGCGCGCAAATGTCGCTGACAAGGTGTGAGGACCTTCAGGCACCTAATCGACGGCCTGCTGATGACGCGCCAGTCCGTCGAGGATGAGACCCAGGGTGAACTCGAACTCCGCCTGGCTGTCGCACCAGCCCAGCGGGTCTTCGGCGTTGTCGTGGAGCTCGGAGGCGACCATCGCCGTGAGGTGCGGGAACGCTTCCGCCATCGCGGCGAGCTCCGCCTCGACGTCCGCGCCCGGGTCGTCGTCGCCCTGAGGGACGGCGAAGAGCTCCTGCGAAAAGCCGAGCACCATGCTGCCGAGCGCGTGCAGTGCTCGGTGGGCCAGGTGATAGCTCAGCCCCCCCTCGACCAGGGTGGCGAGGACCGCCTCGAAGTAGGCCAGCAGGCTGGGCGGCACCTCTCGGCGCGAGCCGATCAGCTCCGGCCCCCACCGGTGGCGGACCATCACCTCGCGCGCGGTCAGGCACCGGGCCCGTAGCGAGGACCGCCAGTCGCCCCCGGGCCCGCGGGCAGCGACGGCCTCGGCGATCTCGACCACGAGCGCCTCGGCCAGACCATCGAGCAGGCGCTCCTTGCTGGGGACGTGGTGGTACAGCGACATCGCCTCCACCCCCAGGTCGGAGGCGATCCGTCGCATTGTCACAGCGCTCAGGCCGTCGACGTCGGCGACCGCGATGGCCGCCGACAGCACC
>Ga0194043_1000065_pt1 | contig 44818 bp, 49 predicted proteins | sample JunL4415m_MetaG_FD_161274 | JGI IMG/M metagenome (GOLD analysis project Ga0194043, IMG submission 161274) | Anoxic zone freshwater microbial communities from boreal shield lake in IISD Experimental Lakes Area, Ontario, Canada - Jun2016-L442-15m | ecosystem: Environmental > Aquatic > Freshwater >...
CTTCCTCTCCATTCCTAAAATCCTCTCTTCCTAAAATCCTCTCTTCCTCTCTTTCCTCTCTTCCTCTCTTCCTCTCTTCCTCTTTCCTCTCTTCCTATTTCCTCTCTTCCTCTCCATTCCTAAAATCCTCTCTTCCTAAAATCCTCTCTCTTCCTCTCCATTCCTAAAATCCTATCCTATATTCCTATTTCCTCATCTATAATTTTTATTCTGTTTCATAATCTGTTTCATCATTTTCTTCTTCTTCTTCTTCTTCTTCTTCTGCTTCTTCTTCTGGTACAACCTCCTCTTCTTCTTCTGCTGCTGCTGCTGCTTCCGCTTCTGGTACAACCTGTTGACGAATTGCAAGGAGTGTTTCGATGAGAGTATTCTTTTTTATTTTGTAGTAATATTTGATATGAAGATTTTTTGCTATTCTTTGTAGATCATATAATTTTAAATTTTCAACGTTGCTCAGATCTTGTTGTGGTAAAACAACAGGTGAATTATTCAGCTGATTCAGTACATCTATCAATTCTTGTTTTTTCATTCTATAGCAATATTTAATGTGCTGTGCTTTTGCTAAATTAAGAAGTTCGGATCTTTTCATCTGTTCCATGATCAGGGTTTAAAAAAGCTTGTTCGAGTTTTCAATATGTTGATATTTTGTTTGTTGTTTATTATATGTGTTGTCATTATTTCACGGGTTCTTTTATTTTTTATTTTTATGCAGTCTGGTATTTTTTTTAGTTTTGGGTGCGGTTTTTGATTCAGGTTCTGAATCTGAAAAAGCTGAGAACTCATCGTCATCTACGATGGCGGCTGACGCCTTTTTAGTTTGGGATTTTTTGAGTGCTGGTTTTGATTTTTTAGATGCTACTGCTTTTGATTTTTTAGGTGCGGGTTTGGATTCAGGTTCAGAATCTGAAAAATCGATGTCCAAGTGTGGCAATGTTGCTTGACGAGCAGCAGCCATGGATTTACGATTTCCAACAATTTCGTCTTCTGAATCGGATTCTACTGATATTTGTTTTCTGCTTTTACGAATGATTTTGGTGGGTTTAGCTTCTGCTTTTTTAGCATTGGTCTGTAGAAAACTGTTGACAGTTTGTGCAGAAACATTTGCCATTTCCACTGTTTCGTTATCGGTATCGCTGTCTTTCTTTTCTTCGTCGTTTGGAATCGGTGGTCTTAAAAAAAGAGGAGCCACCGAAAAATTCTGCTGAATCACGAGAGTGTTCTCATTGGCTGGAGGAATAGCACCGATTAGGCGTTTCTGTTCGATGAAATTACTGAATTCGTGTGGATACAAAGTCTGTAATTCTCTGTAAAAATAACGTTCTTTCCATGTCAATGTAAAATCTTCGTAGGGTGGAGGATTCAACCCAAGCGCTACAAATTTTGCGTGTGTCGTGATGTGAATGTTCGTTGATAAAGTGGACACTCGGTTGTCTTCGATCTCTGCTTCGAGATCGCATTCATCCAAGACACGTTTTGGCATGTTGGGTATGACTTCTTTAATAAAAAAAGCTTCATCGACTTTGTCAAACACTCGTCTCTTAAAAGTATGAGCGATGCGTCTATTTGAGTAATCGAACGGTACTTCTTTTGCTTCTTCTTCCTGTGCCACCACGTTCTCTTCTTCCTGTGTTGCTTCCTGTGCCACCGCGATCACTTCTTCCTGTGGTGCTTCTTCTTCCTGCACCACAACCACTTCTTCTTCCCGTGCCACCGCGATCACTTCTTCCTGTGGTGCTTCTTCTTCCTGCACCACAACCACTTCTTCTTCCCGTGCCACCGCGATCACTTCTTCCTGCACCACCACCACTTCTTCTTCCTGCACCACCACATGTTCGGACTGTGTGCGCAAGGCGATGAGCGTATCCAGAAGCACGCTCTTCTTCAATTTATAGTAATATTTGACATGAAGTGCTTTCCCAATGTTTTTCAATTCATGGAATTTCATGTTCTCGATATTACTTAGATCATTGTGTGGTAAAACCACAGGTGGTGCGTTGTCCATTTGACTCATCGCATCGATCAGTTCCTGTTTTTTCATCTTATAACAGTACTTGATATGTCGTGCTTTTGCCATAGCAACAAGTTCGTGACGTTTCATGTTTTCCATGATGTTCTCTTTTCAACAAGTTCAATGTATCGGATAAATATGCTTTTTACAATTTTTTCACGGGTTCTGAAAATTTTGTCAAAAGTCACGCGATTGTATGAATGTGTTTTTTGTATTTTTTTCTCGGGTTTTATAATTTTACATATCACAACATTTTTGTTATTTATTTCATATTGTCAATGAAATGTGAGAGACCATGTGTTTTTTTATTCGCATATAATTTAAAATGGAGACTAAATTATGTTGGACGTAATCGATTCGAATACGATGTCGATGGATGCTTTCACGAAACCCACCAAAACTTTTACGCGGATTTTTTACATACATCGTATTGATTTCGTTGTACTGTGTTCGTAATTGAAAAGAAAGCGAACGTTGAATACTCATGAACACGCTTTTCAACAATCGAATCGATTTTGGATCGAAATCGTGGATCAGGCAAAAACCTGCAATCATACCTTCTGCACGTGTAGCCGCAGGTGTAGATCTTGGATCATCCTCGTCATAAAAACTTCCGTCATGATCCTCGTGATCGTCTTTCATGGTTTGAGCACGCGAAATCACACGAAGTAACCGACGCACGTGACCCAAATACGTGACATGAGGTGCATATCGATGCAATTCGTTCAATCCGTACAACATCCAATGATCGTGTGGTAGTTTTTCATCGGGTTCAAATTGATCGCGCACTTCGATAATGTAACGTGCGATACTGACACAGACATTTAACCACGACACCTGTTTAAATAACTTGTAAGCTTCCATAACACCGTAAATAATTTCACCTGGAAAATATTCAGATTTGAACGCTTTATACCGTCCTGTTTCATAATACTGCACGTAACCGTAAAAATCACCACTGTCATCGATTTGTGTCGGTACCCAATCCGCTAATTTCTTAATAATATCGTCGTACGTGTTTGTTTGATACACGGTGCTGTATTCACATAGAGCGAGCAATGTCAACCCAACACCCCCTAATTTAACTTCGTTGTTTTCATCGACGATGCATAATGTTTGTGGATCTTCTAACCCGGGTCGAAGTAAAGACACCAGATATTGTACGGCTTTATACAGAACATCGGACGTATGTTCGGGATAATACCGTGAATATTTTGCCATAGCGAAAACGGTACCAGCGTGACGTAAGACGTTGTACTGCGTTCCACTTTCATCGCTGTCCACTTTATACATGTAATCAAAACGACCCGTCGATAAAACGGCATTATTTAAATACTGAGATGCACGATGTGCTGCTGATTCCACATCGTTCGGTCTTAATGTTTTAAATAATTTTTGACCACGATACAATATTTCGATGTTATTTTCAGCATACACATAACTTCGTGTTTTAAATAAATAAATCTTTGATACGTTTATTTTATTTAAATTTAAAAAAACAAATATTTCATCCAATGTGTTTAAAGAATGAGATACGATTTGATCAGGTAATAACAATAAAGACGCATTTAAAGCAATTCCTTCATTATCCATATTTAATTGAGGTTTATCACGAATATGTAAACTTCTGTACGATACCACGATATCAAATTTAAGTATCGTTCGTTGTTGTATGTTGGAAACCATACGCGAATACAAACGACGTAACGTCTTCATAAATCCAACATTGCTTTCGTATACGATTACGGTATCAAGATCATTGTTCACGGTCATGATGATAATGTAAGACGCATCGTCATCATCGAACCGTTCCAATGGATTTTTTAGAAAACGTTTAAGTCTCGATTGATACGAAATTGTATTCGATTGTATTCGATGTTGAGTTAAATTCTGAAACCAAACCATCTTGTTATTCTTTAATAACCAAAACATACATTTTTATTCATTTTTTCGTGATAAAACGATACATTTTGACTATTTCATGTGTTAATGTTATTTTATTTGCGTTTTAATTGGTATATTTTAACTATTTTTTTTCTTCGTTTATGATTAATATATAATTATTCTGTACCTATATATACTAAAAAATGGGAGGTGGATTAATGCAAATTGTAGCTTACGGATCACAAGATGTTTATCTTACAGGTGACCCCCAAGTCACTTTTTTTAAGACGGTTTACAAGAGGTACACCAATTTTGCTTTGGAAGCCATTGAACAAACATTCAACGGATCCGCTGATTTTGGTAAACGAGTGTCATGCACCATCGCACGTAACGGTGATTTGATTAACTCGACATACCTTCAGATTCAATTGCCCATTCTTTCCGTGAGTTATCTGTCCGTTGGTAGTGGACCAACACCCGCATACTTGTGCTGGTGTAATGCCGTGGGTCATGCCATCATTCGTTACGTTGAAATTGAAATCGGTGGTCAACGTATCGATCGTCATTATGGTTTGTGGTTGGATATTTGGGACGAACTTACCCAGACCGCAGAAAAGAAAGTCGGATATTCACAGATGGTTGGAAAGTACCAGAGTGAATTGGGTTTGATCGGTAATTCGAATTATGAACGCATTTATTATATTCCACTTCAATTTTGGTTCTGTAAATCACCCGGTATGAGTCTACCACTCATCGCACTTCAATACCACGAAGTGAAAATTAACATTGAATTCAGAACTTTGAGTGATTTGGTAGTGGCTTTGAATGCTAACGGAAGTCGTGTGACCGAAACTAATTACACTACTTTTTCAACCACACCCAGCATTACCAACGCACAACTGTACGTTGATTACGTGTATTTGGATACCGATGAACGTGCTAAGTTCGCACAAAACGATCACGAATATTTGATCGAACAACTGCAATTCACAGGTTCTGAATCATTGAACTTTTCACAACAGAGTCAGAAATTGAAATTGAATTTCAATCATCCATGCAAGGAATTGATCTGGGTTATTCAAAGAGACGAAAATGCCACTGGTAACGGTACTGCATACAACGACTGGTTTAATTACAGTGCCGCAGCACCTGGTACACCTATTCCATCACAAGCAGTCGATCTGATGGCAGATGCAAAGATTCTGCTCAACGGTTACGAACGATTTACAGTAAGACCCCAGACTTACTTCCGACTCGTACAACCCTATCAACACCACACACGTATTCCAGAAAAACACATTTATTTATATTCTTTCTCATTGAAGCCCGAAGAACAACAACCCAGTGGTACATGCAACATGTCACGTATCGATACCGTTTACATGAACTACGATCTAACACCCATTTCAATGCTCCAGACATTGACTGCATCGAGTCCACCCGTCTTTCAGATGGGAAGTTCATCCACCGGTCAGATCAGTGTATTTGCAATTAATTACAATGTTCTGCGTGTTAGGTCTGGTATGGCGGGTTTAGCCTATGCGAACTAGCACTTTGAACTCGCCATCCTTTTTTTCTAAAATTATAATACGTTTTTTTATTTATATGAACGGAACGAACCCATGGAAAATATCGTAGTTATTAGAGTATATACAACTAAAACATTAAAAAACCATGCCTAAAACGTGTAAAGTGGTATCGTGTAAACGTTTAGCAAAATGGATTTCATCAACAAATAATAAATTATATATTTGTGATTTGTTGGATGAAGAACATATTTCTTTTAAATCTGATGAGACATTCATTAAACTTGTTAACTCGCCATGTACTGTATGTAAAGTAAAAGAAGCAACTTTTGGACCTGTGATTAATGGAAAAGTGAAACGCATGTATTGTAAAGAACACAGCATGCAAAAATCTGACACAGTAATACAACATAAAAAAGATGTTAAACGTAAATGTGAAGTAGAAGGTTGTATTGTAGAACCGTCATATTGCAATCCTGGTGAAACAAGACGAAGGTGGTGTAATAAACATAAACCTGTTGAATACACAAGAAATGATATATGTCAGCATGTTTTTGATGACCAATCGACATGTAAAATACAAGCGTGTTATAATTTTCCGACATTGTCAACAGCATTATATTGTAATAATCATAAACTTGATCACATGATTAATATTCACGACAAAAACAGAGGGTGTAATATTCCAGAATGCGTTGTTACACGTGCTACTTTTGGATTTCGAGGTGATGAAAAGCCCACACGTTGTGCGAATCATAAAAATGAGGGTATGGAAGATATCATCAATAAAAAATGTACATCATGTGGTTTATTTATTGCTATTAAGGCAAACGATTTCACGTGTTCTTACTGTTCTCCGACACATCCAAGACAACGTCGTACAAAAGAACAAACATTAAAAACATTTTTAGAAACTCATTTTTCATCTTATAATTTTACATACAATCAGTCTTTTAAAGCAGATTCGTTGTGTATGTTAGCACGTTATCGACCTGATTTTTCACTTGATTTATCATCACATTTTATTATTATTGAATGTGATGAAGATTGTCATCGTCAATATGATATCATTTGTGAACGTAAACGAATGTATGAGATAAGCGTAGGTCTTGGTTTACCATGTGTATTCATACGCTATAATCCTGACGGACAGTTTGTTCTGAATAATAAATTACAAAATGCACACCATGGTACACGCCAACGTCATCTATTTTCATCGATTCAACATTATTTATCAACGATAACAACAGATAATGTTCAAGACTATTTTTCACAAAGTATGATTCATGTTCATTATGTATGCTACGATAATCAAAATGATCTATACGATCGTGCATGTTACTTAACAATCGACGATAATGTTAACATACACGAAATAAATAAATAAATGAAAAAAGTTATTATTATTAATTATTTATTTATTTAAAATCATGGAACTTTTTAAAAAAATAAACAAAACACCTTTTGATATTGAATCGAATAATATGACGATAACAAGTGTGTTTGTGTTCTATTATTTTTATGTATTTCTATTATTTTTAATTAACGTCACATTCAACGTCGTGTTCATATTAATGTATATAAAAAAAGAAAAGAACATGGACGCTTTACAGAAGCAACTCGATCACGTTCAGTTCGTGATGTTAAAAGACGTGGACGTGGATGTAACAGAAGAAATGACGCGCCATTATTTTCATTGTGACGCGTGTGATAAAACACTGACATGGGCATGGAAAATGAACCACGAAAAAACTCAAAAACATCGTCAAAACATGAATAAATGATTTTTACACGATAAAAAATTCTGTTCGTGTTTATAATTGAATGCAAAAAGTCGACATGAACCACATATACAGTATTTTAGAAAGAACATTGAAAGAAGTGTGTACCATTTGTCGCGAGATTTATGAATTAAGAAAAACTATCGTCATGTTGAAACAAACGGTCAGCGAATTGCAAGCCGATGTGAAAGCGCTCGAAGCAAAGACTACTTGTATCGATGTCGAAGAAGAATCGGTGAAGGAAACGAATCCACCATCGTTGCAAGACGATGTGACAGTACCCATTCCGATAAGTAAAAAGGGCTACGTTTTAATTTAAAGTCATGGAATTAAAATAAGACGATAAATCATCTTCTTCTTCGTTACGTCGATGTGGATGAATACTTTTTCGTTTTTGTTTTAATAAGTGTTGTTTCGCAATTTCTTGAAATTGTTTATGTTGTGCACGTCGTTTCTTTGTCAGGATATAATCGTGTTGTGTCGGTCGAAGACGGTGACGCGACGGTTGACCACGGTGACGTGAAATATGACTTCGTGACATCATATCGATGGGAGTATCGATACCGTGGTTTGAACGTCTGTGACGTGATTTCACAGCTTGATGCACCATACGTTTTCGTAAAGAAGTATGTGAAGCTTGAGGTTTTGCATGGAAATAGCCTTTCGTCGACGATGCAAAAAAACTTGCCGGATGACGTGGTGAATTAGATAAATGTGTGTAATAATCTTTTAGATTATTAAGATGGTATTGTTTTTTACGTCGACGTTCTTCGTTTAAATAAGCGTGAAGTTGTGTTTCGTTCATGTGTTTACATTATTAATAAATGTAGATAATAGTTTTTACAGCATTTATTATTAAGCAAGACATTTCAAACGAAAATCACACATTTCCTTGTTCGGTACACAACACGGATGTATCGAGTTAAGTTCGCGTATTTTAATGTAATGCAACATGGATTGAAACACACCTTCACAATCGTACCGCGATTCAAAAATAGGCACGTGTTTTTGATTTTCGTGGAGGTAGTCTACGATACGAGACGTGATGTATCGTTTTTGATTGTACGTGTCGTGTTTTCGAATCAAATGAAAGAGTTCGTGTCGAGTTTCACGGAAATTAGCTAACACTGTTTTGGCAGAAAGGTTCGTGATGTTTTCTCGAATGAACCATGCAGTATCCAATGAATATAAACAGATCATCATGAATTGCATTTTGTTTTCAATTTTTAATCGATGGATGATCTGTTCGTGATTCTCGTTGTGTTGTTGTAAAATATGAAGATCTTGTTGTGTTTGATAAATCGTTTGTTCGTGTTGTGCAACCGTTTTTTCAAGTAATTCGAAACGATGATTTAATTCCATTTCAACGGAATTCAGTATATTAGTTAATGCGGGATTATTATATTGCAGTATCATTTCACGCAATTCGTTCATTTTGCATGCTTTTTATTCGTTGAATCGTGTGAAATTCACGGCTTCATGAAAAAATAAACAGTGTCATTTTATTTATTTTATATGAAAATAATTAAAATGACACGAAAAGAAAAAGTAAGACGTATTTTAAACACGATACAACAGAATTTTGGTTATTATTTTAAAGTACATATAAATCATTACACAACAAAACAATCGTTATTTTTTGAAATAGTGGCTGTGAAACGTAAGGTGTTGTGTTATATCATTCTTTACAAACATACCTTTTATTTAACGAGTCTTCGTTATCCCAACGAAACGAACGGTGCGGAAGAGAGTGTTTTAGACACTCGACTCATTACCATTGTTCAAAAAATTGCCAACGAACTGAATTATGCATTGATGATAAATCCGTCTCGAACGTCACACGTGTCTTCGACATTCGACTTTGGTATGGAAACAGATACGGTCACAGATCTGTCTTCTGCTTTACAGCGTGTATCACTGGAACGAGGTCGAAGTGGGGGGCGTGTCGGACGCGGTAGCGGACGTGGTGTTGTGGGTGCACCTCCCCGTCAATTAATGGACGATTTACATAAATATGCTATGCTGAAATCATGTGGAAGCAAAAATTGTAGAGAAAATTATCATAACGTCGATGTTTGTGGCGCTACGAATTTAGCACCGACTATTTATGAGTCGTATGTTAAACATATGGGATGTGATGCACAAACAAATCCAAAAATAAGAGACATCAAAAAAGAACGAGCGAGAAAATGTTATAAATGTCGTTTACAAGATGCGTTAACAGGTGTTCATACGAACAAAACGGTGTTGAAAGAAATAGAAAAAAAAATGGTGAATAACATATACATTGCCTGTTCAACAGGTGCAACGGATGAAACACAGTACATCACACGACGAAATTGGATAATTCAATATGCCAATAATTTAAATCCTTTGATTTCATCACCACTCTTCGATGAAAGAATGTTCGTATCCGTTGAATCAGACCCACCTGAAAATAGAATGATACGTGATGTGTTTCCACATGATTTAATGACTCATTTTCGTCCTATTCTGTTGGCACATCAAATGTATACGAGTTGTGGTGGCACTGACACGATTTATAATTGTAAATTATAAACCCGTGAATTTTATATTAATTAATTAATATATATACAATGGATACAATGGAACGTGAATTTATGGAATGTTTGAATTCGTTTATTCAGAACATCAACCCTGTCATTGATTTTGATAAAGTATATGATGAAGATCTCTATTACGATTTAATTGAACAATTATGTATTTATGAAAAAGTGTTTAATGAGACATACGCTTTATTATTTATTCAGATCAATTCACTCGTTAAACAAATCGACTTGTTTTATCAATACAGCAAAATAAACGATGCAAAGTGTGATGAAATCCATGCTACCATCGAACGAATCATTCAAGACATGCACGTTTTAATACCTTCTCATTTAAAAGAAGGTTTAATCTATTTATAAATTATAAATGTGCCGTTGTTGGACAGATGATATATCAAATAAAAACATATTGTGTTTAAGGTAGATAGATCATGAACATGAACGATCAAGATATGATTTTGATTTATTTGTTGATATGTATTGCACTTGTCGTGTTTTTTTGTATGTTTACACACGACGTATTTAATAACGATGTAATGAATCATGTGTATTTTCGATTAAACGAAAATGAGGATGAAATCGCGTTAGTTCCTTATTATTATAATCCATGGTTGTATTCATCATAACTCATTCATTTCACATAGAAGAATGTATCTTTATTTTTTTATTCCTGTTTTTAAGAACATGTTTCGAACACAGGAACAAGAACCTTGTGAATGCACAAAAAACCCCGTAACGTGTGTTAAACAAAATAATACTAATACCGATGACACGATAAATCATGACGATACTACAAAACAGAGCATGTATTCTGCACCGAAATCTAAAACAAAAGAGGATTATTGTGTTATTGGATAATTAAATATAGTTTATTGTCACGTTTATACGCCGTGATTCGTTTTTTCATTTCTTTATATTTTTTACTCGTAGATGTGATGACGTTTAAAAGAATCGGGATGTGTACGTGCGCAGCTCTCATATCGTGCTGACATTGCTGTATTCGAATCACATGTTTTAACGTACGAATATAATGCACCGCTTTTTTCATTTTAGTCATCAGTCTGGTTTGATCGTTTACTAAAACTTGTAATTCGTTATCGTACTTCGACATACCGTTTTGATATTTATGAATTAAACGTAATTGAGTAATTGCGCTTAGTTTACTTTCTTCCATGTTGTAATTGAGAAATTGTACTTAGTTTATTTTCCGTTTTTAATGTACAGAGTTTCTTTATTTCTCGGGTTCCAATGATGTGTGCGACCGAACATGTTTTATTATCTGAATTAGAAACTTTATTTATTTTGAATGCTCTCACATCTAAATTATCATCAGTGACATTAAAAAATTATAAAAATGAACTTGTTAATTTGATACATCGTTTTCCATCACAACACGCTTCTTTGAAATCGTACATCACGTTACAACAACGTGATATTTTCAAGTATTTGGAAACGACGTATTCTTCTTTACAATCAAGAAGCAATAAAATATACGCTATCATGAAAATTTGTCATTGGTTAACGATATCCGATGAAAACGAGTGTTATCAGCGTTATAAAACGTACGCGTTTGAACTCAAAAAAAATAAAGCCATTCAAGACTCGCGTCAAGTCTCTTCAAAATTACAGCATGCTTCTTCAACTGCAACTGAATGGGAACGAATCCAGCAAATATTCACGGATATTTATAAGAATACTCAAGAATCTTGGATGAAACGTTTGGTGTGTTGTACGTTTCTTGTTTTTACACGACGTACGCGTGATTTCACACATATGGTTTTAGAAGATGATGGAAAAAGTAATGCGTTGGTGTTCAATGCCATCGATCCGAAATTTATTATACGAGTGTGGAAAAAAGGCAAAAATCAATCCAAATGTCCTAACGAACAACACTTAGCGATTACGTTGAATTCTGATCTGTACCGATTGATCGAGCAGTATTTGCAATCAATACCTCCACCGATTTACTTCTTACAGATGAAACACGATCAGCCCGCGACATGGACAGCTATTTCAAAATTATTTGAACGCATCGGTACCCACCACGGTATCAAATGCTCGATACGCGGATTAAGGCACAGCACTGCCACTTCTTTAAATACTAAAAAAGGAACGTTAAAAGAATACATGGATTTAGCTCAAACGATGGGAACATCGATGAACATGCTTCAAAAACATTACATCGAAGAAAAAAATGCGTAAAAAAAATATAAGATTATTATAAATTATGGGTACATTTCTAACAACACTCTTAACTTATTTTTCCGCATCCGGTACACCGACCACCTCTGCTTCCGGAACTCCTGTCACGTCTGGAACAAGTTCACCTATTGAATCGACAACAGCTTCCGATGACGAAGATGCGTCCGATGGTTCACTCACATCGGATTCAGACTTAAGTTCGATGTCAACGTCACAAAATGAAATCAATATGTCGGAATTCATCTTACAACCTCCTAAAGAACATATATCGAATCTAAAAGTACCAGATTCGTTACTGTATATTATGATAAGCAATAAAATGCCTTTCGGTAAGAATTTTTTTAATACAGAAATAGGTGTGTTTGATTCACGCAGTGGAAAAACCGTGATAAAAGGAATGTTATCTCAAGTGATCACTGGAAAGTATCAATACACGTTAGTAAAAATCAAACCGATACGAAATACCATAACTGATATGGGAATGCCGGGTGGTTTAGGATTGAATTCCTTTGCCTTTGGTGTCAAAGCGAATGCAACAAAGGATATTGGTAAAATCGTGTTAAATACAAAAGATGATTTGAGTCAATGTGTGTTGAGTATTATTCAAGATGGACGTTTGGTATATCAAACAGGTCTATTCGGTGTCGGTGTCGGATACTTGATTCAAATCCTTCCGTTTGATCCACGTGTGGTCACTTCTCAAACCGACTTTTTGATACCATATCTTCGTAGCGGCAGTTAATAAAATAGTACACGTTTTTTCGATACTGGAACTCGTGAAATAAAAAAATAAAACATAATCGTTATAATAATGAATTTGCCTTATTCATGTATCGTGCATATTTATGAATACAGTGCCGATCATCGTGACATGTTTCATATAGTAATGAAAGAAATGAAGTTGTATTTTAAACAGCAGAACAAGTGTGTGTGTGCGATGCTCGATGCGGAATGTCATCGATGTTTTGTGAAACGAATCAAACCTTATTTTTTTTGGTTATGAACGTTTGTTTTGTTATTTTTTTTTATTGTGACATTGGTTAATTAGCAGTATGGGGAGTTATTTATCATCTTTTTTTTATGAGACACCCGACGCAACACCTACCTCTTCGGACGATGAAGAAGAAGTAGAAGAAAGTGAAGTGGACGATGTCCCTGCTACTGTTTCGGTTAGTTTGACACCACTCGAACCATTACCACTCGTGGTGGGCACACCTACTCTCGTTCCTCCGTTACCGCTTGTAGTAGGCACACCTACTCTCGTTCCTCCGTTACCGCTTGTAGTAGGCACACCTGCTCTCGTCCCTCCTTTGTCACTCGTGTCAGCCTCACTCGCTCTTGTAGTGGAAAAACCGACCCCGATTGAACCAATACCTCTCGTTGCGGGCACGACAGTGGTGTCTAGTGTTATCGCACCGTTACCACCAGTAGCAGTATCGATCGATACTATTTCGTTGGCACCGTCGACCGCATCACCACCTGATGATTCGATTTATATTATTCTTACATGTTTGGATGATAGCACACCGATCAATTCACTTTTTTTGGCGAGTAATATCACAGTAAAAGATGCTGCGACATTACAAGTAGTATTATATGGTACGATCAACACGATTTTGAATAACCCAGCATCATTAAATGTGAAACCGGTGCATAATCTCGGTGATATGGGTCTACGTATCGTTCCAAACTGGTTCAATGCGATTGGTTTCGGATTGCCTTCTACGATAGACCAGTTGTTTGAAATTATCATCGATACTACGGATACATCTTTTAGTAATCGAAAACTGATTTTGGTTCAAAACGGTGTGATCATATATACTTCCGCACCTTTTGGAATCGGTCGTAGTTATTCAGTGGATTTAATTAATCCAACAGTTTACGTGATAAAATAATCATCTTTTTTTTTTATAAAAAAGCTGGGCTGTTTCAAATCCGTACAGTATAATTTGATAAATCGTATTCGCATCATTTAAATGCGCACATTCTAAAAAAGAATGTTTAGATGTCAAATAAATAACATCCGATTTTTTTTCGATGTCTTGTTTCATATAATTTAAAATCGTGTTAATTGACATCTCAAAAACGACGGCTAAATATTTACCATGTAATTCTAAATTTTCTAAAGATACGGGTGTGTTGCTAGTCACGTTCAAATCGTGTAAGTTTTTGATATTTTGATATTGAACACGCGTGAATAAAAATAAAGGACGCTTGGCGGTTTTGTATACTTCGGACATGTCTGTGATCACCGCACCGTCACAGAACAACTGATTATCAAATTCAATGGGACAAAAACAAATCGGAACGCACATAGAAATAATAATAGCTTGTTTGATTAACATAGTAGGTGTGGAGATCTTATTAAAAAAATGCGTGACACCCTGTGTCAACGATGTACCGGTGATACTCAATAAAATACGTGTATTCGCATAAAAATCACCGAACGTTAAAGTGTTAAAATCATAACCTTTGTCGGATAACAAAACCGAAATAAATTGAATCAATGTATCGATATTAAACATGTTCTTTGTTTTTTCGTAATAAACTAAATCAAATATCAAAAAACTCGAGATGTTATCGGTGTTTAAGACCAATTCGATCATTTCTTCGATTTTAAAGAGAATCAATAACAAGGCCACAACTGTACCCGCTGAAGTAGCTGAAATTTGTGTCGGTGGAAAAATCCCACGAACGAACAGTTCGTCTTTATGCTGTGCTAAATAGGACAACGTGCCAATATACGCGAAGACAATCGATCCACCACCACCGAGATGTAAAAAATCATACTTATCCATTTTCAGGTTATAATTATTCACAACCAATGAAAAAATGAAGACATTTATAGCGATGTTTCATTAAATGAAAATTCATGTTGAACTGTATTTTCATTTTATTAACATGCTTATTAAACTAAAACGTTATACATGCGTCGCATTTATTCTCGAATACTTAAAAAATTAAATCGATGTCGGTGTAATATACATTGGCTGTTCTGGTATATTAAATAAAGGAACGGTGGTATTTATAGCTGCATTTATTGTGACGTTATCCGCAAGACTTAATAATCGTCCTCTATTGCATGAATACTGTTTCGTATCGTACGCTGTTACAGCGCAACACGAACCATTCACAGGGTTGCCTAAAGTTCTACTGATCGTGTTCATACAACAGCGTTCTGTATCAACATTGTAAGCCATAGAAGAATTACAACAATCCGTGTTGTGATGTCCTTGTATGTTGTATAAATTATTATTGCAACACTTGAAATCGTACTTTGTTAGACCGTTCATATTATATATACTATTTCCACAACAGTACTGTTTCGTGTCATCGTACGGAACACCGTTGCAACATGCAGTTTGGGTTCCGTAAGGAATACCAGGAACAGAGCCCCATGGTACAGAAACTCCCGTCGAATTATCACAACAAAAACTAGTTTTAATATTGATTAAATTATCACCACATCTTGTAAATCCTGGTGGAACACATGCTATCTTGCTACACGATACGGATTGTGTTAATCCGGGACACGGTGTGCCACCATTTTCAGGTTGAACGGTCACTTGACGAAACTGTTGTCGAGTACCTGGTCCACAGTTTAAGCTGCCCGTGTTACATGTTAAAGTCGGATACTCTTGCCATGGACCTACGGAACAATTGATCGGACATGCTGGTAGAGTACACGAAACCGTTTGTGTTACCACTGGACATTCTTTTCCTTCGTACACGGGACGAACCAACACTTCACGATTTTGTATTTTCGTGCCAACACCACACGAGACACTGCACGGTTCATCTACCCATATCCCAACGACACAATCGACCGAACATGGTTTTTGAATGCAAGGTACTGTTTGTATTAACATAGGATTACAATCATCGCTTCGATACGCGACAGGTGTTAATATTTCGCGTTTCTGGACTTTTGAACCGGTGCCACATGATACACTGCACGGTTGCGTGAGATCGTCTGTCCAGGCTCCAACGACACAATCGGTCGGACAAGGTGTTTGGATACACGATACTGATTGTGTGAGTACGGGACACGCTTTACCTTGATACATGGGATGTGTCACTATCTCACGTTTCTGACCTTTTGTACCCGTGCCGCAGGTAACACTGCACGGTTGTGATATATCATCCATCCACATTCCGACGACACAATCGATCGGACAGGGTGTTTGAACACACGGTGTCGTTTGTGTAAGTACTGGACATTCTTTTCCTTGATACATGGGATGTGTCACTATTTCACGTTTCTGACCTTTAATTCCAGTGCCACACGACACGTTGCACGGTCGTGTGAGATCGTCCATCCAGGCTCCAACGACACAGTCAATCGGACAAGGGGATTGAAGGCATGGTACATTTTGTGTGAGCGGTGGATGACAATCACGACCTTGTTGTGCAACCGGTGTATATATCTCGCGTGTTTGACGTTTCATGCCAGTGCCACATGACACGTTGCACGGTTGTGTGGGATCATCGGTCCACGGTCCTACGACACAATCGGACGGACAGTCGGGTTGAACACATTGTACAATTTGTGTGAGTGACGGGCATTCTTGACCTTGATTCATGGGATGTGTTATTATTTCGCGTTTCTGACCTTTGGTACCAGTACCACATCCCACACTGCACGGTTGTGAAAGATCGTCTATCCATGTTGTTCCCACGACACAATCGATGGGACATGATTGCACGCACGTTGTTGTTTGTGTGAGCGCGGGGCATTCTTTACCTTGATACAAGGGAGGTATCGTTATCTCACGTTTCTGACCTTTGGTACCAGTACCACACGACACGTTGCACGGTCGCGTCAGATCGTCTGTCCACGGTCCAACGACACAATCGGTTGGACAAGGCGATTGAACACAGGGTACCGTTTGTGTGAGTGCTGGACAGTCTTTTCCTTGTGTCGTTATCTCACGTTTCTGACCTTTGGTACCGGTACCACACGACACGTTGCACGGTCGTGTGAGATCGTCTGTCCACGCTCCAACGACACAATCGGTTGGACAAGGTGATTGAACACAGGGTACCGTTTGTGTGAGTGCTGGACAGTCTTTTCCTTGTGTCGTTATCTCACGTTTCTGACCTTTGGTACCAGTACCACACGACACGTTGCACGGTCGTGTGAGATCGTCTGTCCACGGTCCAACGACACAATCGGTTGGACAAGGCGATTGAACACAGGGTACCGTTTGTGTGAGTGCTGGACAGTCTTTTCCTTGTGTCGTTATCTCACGTTTCTGACCTTTGGTACCAGTACCACACGACACGTTGCACGGTCGTGTGAGATCGTCTGTCCACGGTCCAACGACACAATCGGTTGGACAAGACGACTGTACACAGGGTACTGTTTGTGTGAGTGCTGGACAATCTTTTCCTTGTGTCGTTATCTCACGTTTCTGACCTTTGGTACCAGTACCACACGACACGTTACACGGTTGTGTAACATCGTCCATCCATGATCCAACGACACATGTAATTGATGATTGTGAAGACGATAGATTTGAGACGAGACCTGTCACGAGCACGAATGCTGATGTATCGGAAGAAGAAGAGTAAGATGCTTGAAGAATAGAAACAGACATCTTCGGAGTCTGTGAAGAGGAGAGTTCTGATCCGGAAATAGATACGTTCGTTCGTGTTTGCGACGCTGTCAGACCGAGTGAAAACGCAAAATCATGAAGACTCGTCGTGACAATTTCAGGAATCCATGATTTAGGTAAGAAAAGAACTGTGAGTAAAACGATAAAAGAAAACAAAAAAACAATTCCAATCCAAGACATTTCTTCTAAATTTTTCGTGAGAATAAAAATGCAATACAATAAATCTTCTAATTTATAAATGTAGATATCGTCGATATGTTTTATTTATACACGAAAAAGAAATGTCCGTATTGTGTAAAAGCCAAAACTTTTTTAAAACGTCATAAATTACCATTTCGTGTTTATGAAGTCACATCGGCACTACATCATGATTTAGCCAATTCTTTCAATCAAACCACTGTACCGTATGTTTTTAATCGTAACTATTTCATCGGTGGGTACACCGAATTATTAGCATGGTCACAAGGTCAATGGGGAGGTATAGAAACATACACTGCCACCGAATTGAGAATATTCACCCAAAAACAACGCAACGCTTACCCAAAACATAAAAAATGGTCGAAACGACAATTATATCATTTGTTAATGGCTTCTTAATTTATTTTAACGTCCCGACCATACTTTTACACATGACAAATGCGTATATTTTTCTTTATGATCGAGATATTCTTGGAAAGTCGTACCATACTGCATGTAGTTCACGATATTTTTACAATACACATGATCGATTTTGGTAGAATGGTTGGCGACATAACACACGATACTGAAAATGCGCTCTAAACACATGCGCTGAAATCGTCCTGTGATGTAAGGCATGATATCGAAAAAATGATATTCATGTGCTAATTTTGTTATAAAATCGTGATGAAGAATCGATGCAGTTCCAAAACATCCTTCTACCCATTGTTTTTCATCATAAATGTCGGGGTTTAAATGAAGTATCTGGTGCAAGATATCACGCACGTAATCACGGTAATACGGTTCGTGTTCTTCAAACCCAAATAAAAAACGAACCGTTTTGATGTCGTCGACATCGAAATCAAAACGTTGATTTAAAAACATGGAATCGTGTAGAACAACGGCCACATCAAAAAAACGATGTCTGTAAAAATAATAATAAGGCAGTAATTCACCTCTTCCAGGTATGGTCGATTGAATATAAATAATATCGTGGATATCATTTGAATGAAAAGGTATAGAACTTTCATCGTCGATAATGACAATGGTTTCTTCTTCATATAATTTTCTCAAACACGCATAACAATGACGCCATAATTGATCTTGTGATTCTGATTGAACACGACGTGATAGTATAAACCCAAATGTCATAATTCGGCAATTTCAATAAATATTTAAAACATGTTCATACTATTCTATATTTATTTAGTTAATTTGCCGATGGAACCTCAAGTCGATTTTAAGTCGATGGAAAAACACAATTCATCCGATGACGACGATGATAATACAGAGAACGATGACACGTCCACACAAAAAAACATGTCCAAACAAATATTGACTTATTTGGACGAATACGAAAAAGAACACGGTTCGTGGTGTCATTATTCGGATTCAGATTCGTCGCAATCTGATAACGAACTTGAAAATTTTGATTTCAATGATCTGGTCGGAGACTCGACACCTGATATTCCTTTCACCGAATCTGGTTTCCTTAGTTTACTATTTTCTTATAAAAACGCGTCGTTGTTAAACTCGTTAGATCCGTCTTGTTTTGAATCGTTGGTTTCAGAGAACATGCTACCATTGTTTCTATCGCTGGATAAAGTAGACTTGAACGATGATGATAGCACCCACGAACGATCACCACGATGTCACTGTCGCTTTTGTAAACACTCGAACCAAACAAACTTCTGGGAAAAAGAAACCGATGTCGTGTCACAAGAAGAAGACGTTGATTTAAAACCACGTAGTCGACCTTTCGATCCACCAGAATTATAAAATTCTATTGCATCGTTTAATTCAATGAATGAAATATTGCGTATCCAAGAAATCAAACGGCATCGTTATTATTTGATATGCGAACAAATTTTGACATGCATTCGTTCAAAAATTGCTTTTTCATCTCATGTCGGTGTTTCTGAAACATCGTACACTTTTAAAACGGTGAATTTTTTCATGTGTCCTATTATTTCAACACCACGTTCACGAAAAATTAAAAAATATGTCGTCACTAAATTACGTGAAGAAGGGTTCACGATCATCGATGTCGAGTGTTTATTGGACGAATTTCCGAACATCCCACCCGATAAACTTCAGAAAATCAATGAATTAATGAACGATATCAATAAAACGTCGACATTGCATACCAGTGCTTTAAAAGAAAACGAATGGACGATCATTATCGCTTGGCCAACATTATCGCGCAATCGACGTCGTAGTTTCGTGAAATAATTTAACGTGTGGAGTGTACGCCCACATTATCCACCGATGCTGTCGTATACATCGAACGTGGCATCTCACGTGTGGCTTGCATGGCGAGCGCACGATCGTCTTTCAATGAATCCACGTACATCGATGTATCGCGCTGGGAATTTAACACGCGATTGCTCACAGGTTCGCGTGTGTAAGCGCTCACCGCTTTGGCATAATCGTTCGTCATATTAAATGAATTTAAGTAAGCGGTGTGTGCATCACTCGGAACACCGGACGTTGCGATCGTTTGAGCAACCGTGGCATCGAAACCTGGATTCATATGAAAATCAGGATAACTGTTATCGATCATGTTGCGTGAGTCACGTAACAGTAAATCGGTATGCGAATAATCAGGACGTTCCGGTTGACAATGACAATATATACCCGTGATCGGGATACTGATTGTAACAGCGTCCTTTTTCGTTGATAATTCTAAAGGTTCAAATGGAATTTCGATAGCAGTGCCTAAAGGTAACGACGCTTTAATACCACCAAAAGATGGACATCTGTTTTCACGATGTGTATCGAACATAGCGTAGTCGGTTTGAGATAATTCAATGTGTGCTACCGATTTCTTATTAAAATCGTACGGTAATTGCATATCAGGTAACATGACACGTGTTGATATTTGTTCGTTTTTAGGAACACGGTCCGATTCGATGATAGCGCTTGGATTCGTCATATTAAAATTATACTGTTCTGTATTACGTAAATGAGGATGTTCCGTGTCGTATGTTGGATAATTAGGACCTGAATAACGTGAATCGCGTAAACCGAACACATCGTTCGGTCGTTCGTACTGTGTTTCGGTCGTGTTCTTATGATGAGACGATAACGGTACTTGTGTGTTCGGAATGGATAAATGTACGTTAGCACGTTTATTTAACGTATCGTTCCATGACATTTCGTCTTTGTTATGCAGCGTGCGTGATTCAATGAATCTTAAATCTTGATACACTGGTAACGACGGCCGATTCACTTCCTTGATCGCATAATTATACTGTAACGTGTCAGGATTTCTGTTAGTATTCAAATCATCGTAATACATCGGTCCGGCACATTGTCGATTGTGACGGTTTAAAGCGTATTTGGCACTGTGAACACTTTCCAGATCTTGAGAAGCTGCTGCACGTCGTTCTTCTTGATTCGTTCCTTTTGTTTTTTCAGTTCTGTCCACCAATTCTAACGGATCCGTTGCATACCCGTGCATTTTTTTGCCGACACCCATTCCGTTCACAACTTCCATGAATTTGACTTCACGTTTTTCATACGTACGTTCGTCGCCGTCCGGACGCATGGCTGACACGAGTCTGAACTCTTCTTTGGATGACGTGATATCGTTTGCATTATAAATCACATCGAAATTTTCTGTACCACCGACTTTGGATTGTTTCAAAGCATCCGGTTTGGATGACGATAAATCCAGTGCGTTTTGAATATCGTGGAGAATCGGTGTGTATGTCGGCATCGACAACGGTTTGTTATCTGTAGGCAAACGTGTGAACACGGTCTGTAATTCCGACACGTTATGTGTGTAAGCTGGTATAGGATAATCTCGTACTTCTTGTGTCGGAAGTTGAACTAAACCAGGTCCACCGTGCATGGCATAATTTCGTTTGATTTGGGTGTCCTGAGGACGGTAATAAGGATGAAATCCACCCGACGAAGCAATGGATGCACTCACGTTGATACCTGGACCGACATGCTCTTCGACTAATTGATCGTCGCTCATGCGTATACTTTCACGGTATCGATCTAATTCGGGACGATAATTGACGCTTTGGGATTTACGACCACTGGAACCTAACGACTGTTTCACAGGATCTTGTTCGGGATGAAATAACGTGTTCGTTTCCTGTTTCTTACGATGCATGATCGATTTAACACCCGTATACCGTTGCACATGATCTAAAGCAGGATGATGTCCATCACTTAATCCAGATAAATCTTGACGCACTTTACTTCCAAAAAAAGGCGCAAATTGTGAGAACGAAACAGAATCGGGTAATAACGATACGGAATGATACGATATCGGTTGTTCAAAATTAAGTTCTCGGACAGGATTCTCGTAAAAGAACGATGAAAAGGATGCAGTTGGAATATTCAGGCTGATTTCAGGTACACGTTCTTGTGAAAATGAAATATTGGGACGTGCAGGTTCATAAATTAAAGATTGTGTTAATTCAGGTCGTGTGGCGTTAATACCACTTGTATACGCTTTTGGTAAATGAGGCATTTGAATGAATTAACTATTGTGTATATTTTTATTTGTCGTACAATCCTAAATAAAGAAGAAAGACGTTAATTTAATTTATTATACACTCACGATGAATGAAAATAAATTAAAACGACTTCATAATCATTACGTTAACGATGTTAAAGACAAACGATCGTCGATTTTAGATGTGATCAACGATAAAATGAACGATACACAATTAACACAAAAAGATCAAGTCGATTTCTTATTAAAAGCCATGCCTTTTATTTATAAATACGGCGAACAATGTAAAAAAGGTAAAATACTTAACCATGACACGATAACACAGAACAATCCAAATCAAGATGAATACGATTATAAACACGATAATAATAACGATTACGTGGAAGACATCGATCCAATGGTATACAACAGCGAATCGGACAGCGATGTCGATACCAACGATTCAGATTCTCAACAATTAATCACACAAAACATCGAACATTATGTCAATCGAACCTCTATTCTAAAAAGAGGTAAATTGTATAAAGAATTCATGAAAGAATGCATGGATGTTTGGGAAGAAGACGAAGAAGACGAACTCGTGAATGCAGGTACCGATGAACCTTACAACGTGATCGCAGACACCACGACGAACAATGCACGTGTCACTAATTTCGAATGCGCAGCATGTAAAACCAACACAATGTTATACATTATCAACGAAAGTCTACTTGTTTGTACAACTTGTGGACTTTCAGATTTTTATCAAGATTTTTCATTAATGTCGTACACTTCGCTCACGAATAATGGAGAAATAATCACCCAGTTCGCGTACAAAAGAATAAATCATTTTCGGGAGTGGCTTACCCAAATACAAGCGAAGGAAAATACAATCATTCCCAAGAATATTATTGTACAGATCATGAAAGAATTGAAGAAAGAAAGAGTGGTAGAACGTAAAGACATCACACCCGATAAAATAAAACGGTACCTGAAAAAGAACGGTATGAGTAAGTATTACGAACACATTCCGACGATCATTTGTGAGATCTGTGGACGCAAAAACATCCAGATCTCGTATGATATCGAACAGATTCTCATTGAAAAATTTAAACAGATACAAGAACCTTTTGAACGACATCGTCCTAAAAACCGTAAAAACTTTTTGAGTTATTCGTACACCTTACATAAATTATGCCAATTGATCGATCGACCTGATTTATTAATTCTATTTCCTTTATTAAAAAGTCGTTCGAAATTGTACGTACAAGATACGATCTGGAATAATATCTGTCACGATCTCGGGTGGAAATTTATTCCGTCTATATAATGACTCTGACGGTATCGTACTGAAAAAAGCACGGGTCAACGTTGCCCCGCGCTTTTTATACAAATAAAAATATCGATTATCGTATCGAAAAAATCGCATCGCAGACCTGCGATGCGGTTTTTATACAAAACGGTGGACAAAACAAAGAAAACATATACATCACACGGAAAACGTTTAAGAAGTTGTGTCTTCAGGTACGCACCGAGAACACAGATCGTCTTCATGAATATTTTCTGATCATCGATGAGATATTCATCGAATACATGAAATATCAATTGCGATATAAAGAACAAAGTGTTGAAAATATTCAATACGAATTAACGAGCGTGAAACAAGAACTTAAACAAGAAAAAATTCATAAGAATAAGATACTTAACCGAAAATTTCAAAATGTCCAACCTTGTCACACGATTTACTTATACAAAAACGATGTCGATGATACGTCATCGACATTATTCAAAATTGGAAAAAGCAAGAACATTTCATCGCGCGAACAATTGTATAACAATCTTTCCAAAAAAGGCGAAATGTTGTACGTCCAACAATGTCTCAATTGTGATTTAACCGAACGTGTACTACATCATTTATTGGATAAGTACCGAGTGAACAGTATGCAAGAATGGTTCGATCTACCGTCACGGACGTTTGCCATCGATATGATGAAACGAGTGATCGATCTGCTCGATACGCATATCGATACGATCGACACGACGTTCCTTTCGTTATTCGATGGTGTTCGTTCAGAAACACCGTCGTCACCTTTACCGCAAGCGAAAGATGACACACCATCACCACCTCTCATTCCTATTTACGAACACGAAAAAGAAATAGCGTGCCCTCTTCCACCACCGCTTTCCCCACCACCTCCACGCGTCAATCCGTACGATTTTGATCTGTTTGTCCAAGAATGTTGTGACGTATCATCTTCCGATTTATACAATAAAAAAAGCGAATTCAAGCAAGCCCATCGTGTCTGGTCGAAGTGTGCAACTCGCAACGTTGTTTTACAATTAGAAAAATACCTTAAACAACGGTTTAAGAGTGGTATCGAGTACGATAATCATATCAAACGCAACGTGTACAGAGGTATCCGATTAAAAGAATTGACGTACACACCTAAACACGACCCTCCCTTGGATTATGAAGCGTTCGTGATCGAAACGTGTCGATTCGGATGGCATCATCGTATCAGTTATGTCGATTTTTTCAAGAAATTCGTAGAATGGAAAAATCAGAACGATGTAACGTCATCGTTCTGTTTGACGTTATCGTACAAAAAAGTAATTCAACATGCACTTGAAAACGAATTTGCAGCTGGACGTGTTCATTATTCGGAAGACATGTCTTCGACACATCTCTTCGGTGTGTGGGGTATCGGTATGGATTTTAACAATTACGGATTAAAACAAGAAATACGTAATTGTAAAAAACTGTACCAGTGTGCATTGGACGGTACCGTTATTCAAATATTTGATTCTGCTTCCGTGGCATCGCATGTCTTGAATCGACCGTTGAGTTCCATATCCACTGCCGCACGATTCAACACATCGTATAAAAACGAGTATATATTAAAATACGAAACGTAACGTAAATAATATATAATTTTATTTAAATAGATTCATTTAAAGTGATTTATACAACCAAGCGATTTCGGGCATGTCTTTGACTTCGTAAACGAACTTCATCGTATCGTATTTATAACACGCGTTGTCGTAAGTACCGAGTATTGAAAACACGATATCGATCGACACGAGGTAAACGAAGGCTTCATCGTTCAGATGACGACGAACGGTTTTAATCGGTCGTTCGATCACCACACGAAACATCGACGAAGGTTGATTATTCGATGCAACGAATTCAAGAAAATCAATGTACGATAACGTATTCATATGATCCATAAGTTTTTGGACCAATGTTTCTTTTGAATTAAAAACAAATTCAAAGATAAGTGAATGCATGTTTTTATCCATTTTTTCAATCGTTCGTGTTTCTTTAGTAAACAAAGGAACCACATGAAAACGTGAAATGGAATTATAAGTAAGACGTGTCATGTTTTAAAAACAGTTCGTATAATCTTACATGAATTCTTATTTCACGGGTTTATTATAAAAAGTATCGTAATTGAAATAAACAAATAATGAAGTGTTATATATATATAAATTAGCGTTTTTTTACTTTTTAAATTATATACCGTTTTTATTCAATGATGACATCGATTTTGTTTTTTTTAATTTGGTGTATGATACCTCGTTCTGTTGATTCGTTCACTTACAATGATCAAAAACAAAATTGCTCGAAACACGTGACGGGTACGTTTTGTTATAACGGTCCTCAATTCGATATTTCCGGTCAGTATAAATCGTGTTCGGTACCGAACACGATCGCGTTGACGTTTGATGATGGACCCGATAATAACATTCCTTATTTTTTAGATACGTTAAAACAGTTTAATATGAAAGGCACGTTCTTTTTAATAGGTCAGAACGTACAGACGTATCCAGCATTAGTTCAACGTATCGTGGACGAAGGACATCAAATAGGATCGCACACGTACACTCATCCGTGGCTCAAAGATCTTACGACGGACCAGATACGTTCGGAAATGTTAAGTTTTGAAAACGCGATAATACAACACAATTACAACGGTGTGCTGAGCAACCGCAAAGTGCCTAGTTATTTTAGAGCACCGCATGGTGATCTTCCTTCTTATGCAGTACCCATTTTACAGGATTTCCAATTAGTTTCTATACAATGGGGATTTTTGAACGGTGATACTTCCATTACAAATTCAAACGAAATTCTTCCCGTATGGAAATCACATCTTTCGAATGCTGTCGGATCAGAACTCACACTCATCGTTCAACAACACGAAATCCAATACACAACACTCACCACGTTTCACGATGTTCTGAATTATCTCAACAAGACATTTCCGCATGTGCGTTACGTGTCTGTAGCAGAATGTCTAGGGAATGTCGTGCCACCTTATCATGTCTCTGCTTACGATCAAACGGATCCGACGTGTGCAAACGGTATAAAAACAGTACAATCGGGTCAGAACGTATGTTGTTCGGCTTCGTGCAGTACGGGCACCGATGGTTGTGTTGGAACGGCATGTTGTGGTGGTACCGGATGTGGTAGTCGACCGGGTGGATCTGGAAAATGTTGTGCTGGTTCTATTATCACCGCCAACGTGCCGTGTATGTATTCTGCACCGGGTTGTATTTATTCTTGAATTCGTGTTTTCATACCTTTTTATATATACGATGCATGTTAAATCATGTCAAAAACAAAACAAACGATCATCGATGAATTATTATCGATGTCATTTAAAACACTTTATATCGGACAACGTATGGGTGATACTGGATACATCGATTTTCTTCATAAAGAAGAATTAGGACTCGAATCTGTCATGAAAGGTATCGATTGTTACGATCGGCCTTTTTTTGCTTTAAAAACACGCGTTCATTACGAAGACGGTACATCTGTTTTAACATTCACCGTCGTGTTTAAAAGATATATCGAAGATCCTTGCACGATTTGGATGTGTGCCGGACACGATGGACCGTTATTGATGGAATCGGGTGGTGGAATGAATATACCACAATTAATATTAATACGCGATTTATTTGTTAATGAACGTATCGATCTCGATGATATTACGGTCGATGCCTGTAATATTTATAAAGGCGACTACGGCAATAAAAAAGCACCGATTTATATCGAATTAGAACACGAACAATCTCCTTCGTATGTGATCATGTAATGATTTTATCGAACGTTGTCAAATAAAAATGCAAGTTCGTATTTAAAATAGGTTCATGACTTCGAATAAACCTGATCATTTGATCGATCGCTTCTTTTCCCTTTTTGTAACGATTTACGTGTGTTAATTTTCCAATATCGTATAAATTACATTTATCACAAATTATAAAATGTCGGATACAACATGTTTTTTTAGATGTCAATAAACAAAAACATTTCTGTTTCATGGTTTGATGAATAATTTCAACATACATCATTTTTTCTGAATGTTTATAACTATGACACATCTCACATTCTTCGTTTTGAACGATCTGTGCTAAAACGGACTGCATCCGTTTAACATGTATACATTTGGCGTTATAGTCAAGACACGCTTCCATGAATAACAATAAAGACACGACACACTATATATTTATTTCAATGAATATCAAATAAATAAATATTTTATATTCATTGGTATAGCATCGAGTCTGTGTCTTTTTTACTTTACTTATTTTAAACAAACAACATTCATTATGGAAACGAAATATTCAACCTCTGTTACTTTTGGTGTTATAGGTGTTGGATATGTTGGTTTGCATTTATTGGAAGAATTTTCAAAAAAGAACATGACTTTTGGTTTGGATGTATCAGCATCACGTGTCGCATTTTTACAAGACCAATTTTTGGAATGTACGACCGTTTGTATATCATCGGATTTCACACATTTAAAACAGTGTGATGTTATCTGTATCAGTGTACCTACTCTATTACGTGAAGATAAAACGATCAACGATGGTCCAATGTGTCAAGCCATTGCATCCATACAACAACATTCACGACAACACGATGTCTTGGTTGTGGTTGAAAGTTCAGTTTCTATCGGATTGACGCGTCAATTACTGACACCTTTGCACGAACAAGGGTACATGATTGGTATGTCACCTGAACGTGCTGATCCAGGTCGTTTGTTTCCGTTATTCCATACCATACCTAAAATAGTATCGGGTATCGACGATATCAGTTTAAAACGAATCAAAGAAGTGTATTCACAAGTCTTTGAAAACGTCGTGCCCGTTTCGTCATTAGAAACCGCTGAAATGTGTAAACTGTACGAAAATTGCTTTCGTTTGATAAACATCGCATACGTGAACGAAATATCGGATGCTTGTGACAAACACGGCATCGATCCTTACGAAATGGTCGAAGCTTCTTCCACGAAACCGTACGGATTTATGAAATTCAGTCCGAGTTTAGGTGTGGGTGGGTATTGTTTACCTGTAAACAGTCATTACTTGTTATCCAATTGTACATCACAGATTTTACAACAAGCCTCTCAATTAACAGAAAATAGACCCAGTCTGAAAGCAGACGAAATCATCCAGAAATTTCCACACGCACAGACTTTTTTGATCATCGGTATCGCATTCAAACCTAAACAGAGCGTGACGGTAAACTCACCTGGATTAGCGATCGCACGTGTTTTAGCCAAGAACGCAAAACAAGTCCATGTCTTGGATCCATATGTCAACCAAAACGAATTTCATAGTATTACCGAAAAAACCATTCAAGAAAATTGGATTTATGATTGTGTTATCTCATCGATCAAACAACACGATATTAATTACGAGACAATTCAACAGAAATGTCAGTCTTCTGATATTCCCTTCATTACTTTTCATGAAAATTAATAAATCGATTATAATTAAAATACCGTAACTACTTTCGCTAAATTTCTTGGAAAATCTGGATTTATCTGTTTATCAACCGAAATATGATAACTTAACAATTGAAGAAACACGTTTGCTAAAATACCATTGAACGTGTTATTTTTTTCTATTAACACATGATGATGGTTTTGTGTGATCGTTGTATTCCGATTCATATTTGTCAAAAAAAGACAACGTGCACCACGTGCAATAATTTCCTGAAAACAATTCCAGTTTTTATCGTGGTATTCCGATTCAAAATCCAGTAAAATAACAGGCACACCGTCTGTTAGCAAAGCTAACGGACCGTGTTTCAAACACGACGACGAATACCCTTCGGCATGAATATAACACACTTCTTTCATTTTTAAAGCGGCTTCACGCGCAATGGCAAACGAATTACCTTTACCTAACACGAACACGCTGTTCTGTGAACGAAACGTGTCGATGAATTGACTTAAACGTGCAATGTCCTCGTACTGTTCGATCAAACGTTGAATTTGATACGGTAAATTCATGATATCCGAAATGATTTTTTTTCGTTTTAATTCATGTTTTCCGTGATTTTGAGCGAACCATACAGCGATCATCGTCAATACGATACATTGATTCGTGAAAGATTTCGTCGATGCCACCGCTATTTCACGACCGCAGTTCAAATACACCCCACAATCAGTTTCACGTGCAATCATCGAATCGATCGCATTAATCACACCGATCAGAAAAATATCATGATCACGTGCCATTTCGATACATCGATGAAGATCTTTTGTTTCACCCGATTGTGAAATCAAAATCATACCGACTTTTCCATTTTTTGGAATGTCGACTAATTCAAATTCACCACCATCGTGTACGGACACCGTGGTAAACATGTCGAAGTGTTTGAAAATAGAAGAAACCCATAAACCAGCATGATACGATGTACCACATCCCAGTAAAATAAGATGCTGAAGGTTCATTAATTCGGTGTGATGAGAATCCAATCCGCCTAATTTAACATCACTGGCGGATTGAATACGTCCTCCATTGTTCATAGCACGTAACGAACTGTCCGACTGTTCGTAAATCTCTTTCAACATCCAATGTTTCACACCGTAATAAACAGGCGTATGCGTTTCTTCGTGAACGGTATCGTTTATTTGATAACTGTCGATGTTTTTGGTATACTCGATCGTTCCATCGAGTTTTGTAATTTCAATGATATCATGATTATCCAACACGACGTATTGCTTGATATATTTACTGAATGCGGTGTGTTCGGAAGCCACGATCACGTACTCTTTCTCGATACCGAGCAGTAAAGGCGATCCGTTACGCGTGACCCATATCTTGTTCGGAAAATCACGGTGCAAGAACACGACGGCCCATGTACCGGTGAGCTTACGCACCGTAAGTTCGATGGCCTCTTTCATGGACCACTGATTATCAAGAAAATACCCGATCAATACACTGATCACTTCCGTATCGGTCTGAGAATAAAAATGGTACCCGATATGCTCCAATTCTAATTTCAATTCGTGTGCATTCTCAATGATACCGTTATGCACTAACGACACACGATTATGATTATCGAGATGGGGATGTGCATTGGATACGGTGACATTACCATGCGTCGCCCATCGTGTGTGTCCGATACCGACTTCGGAAGTAATGGAAGTCGAGGATAATTTACGCGCCAAAAGTTCAAGCGAATGTGGCGTTGCATATTTAATAGTTTTCAACGTATTGTTTTCGATATAACACACACCACAACTATCATAACCACGATTTTTTAAAACGGTGAGTCCATTAATAAGAATTTCACCGATATTACTTTTTCCCAAAACACAGATAATGCCACACATGGTTAGTATTTGTGAACGTACGAACGAATAAAAATAAATAAACTGAATATACCGTATCAATGTATGTTTTATTTATTTGAATACGATAATGTGGTATTTTAAGTATACGACTTACGTTCGTATAAACGTAATGTAACGTAAATTATAAAAAATATAAATAATTATTCACTATAAATACCGTGTTTATACAATCATCGTATCACGGACATCGTTCATGATGGTGGTTTTCACCGTTTCGAACAGTCGTACCAGTTCATGATCGGTTTGTGAGGTCGACGGTGTCGTGTATTCCTCACAGACCCTGATATGATTGTATACGATCTGGATTTTAGATGTGTATTGCACGTTGTCCGTAATATATTTCTTAAAGATCACGAACAGGTTCTTAGGATGTGTGTAATCGATCTCGTTGAGGAGAACATACATGTTCGGATGGAGTTTTTTGACGGTTCTGATAGCGGTTGAAATAGCACGTTTTTGGGCTCTGATGATGTAGTAATGATTCGTGATATCGTGATCGTGGAGAATGACGAAATGGTCTGTAAGCAACCTCTCCTTTATTTCTGGAACCACATGTTCGTTCACCTGTTCAATTGTTTCTCTTATATGAACGACTTCTGTTTTCAATTCACCGTTTTCTATTTTCTGTTCGTCGAGTTTATCGTGGATGTCTTCTGTTCTTGTCATGAGATGCTCGAATCGTGATTTTAAATCTTTAATTTCATAACTCTGTTGTTTATTTTCCGTTACGAGTGTCGTGATTTCATAAGTCAGCGTATCGATCTTATCATCTTTCAATGACAAATTGTACTCGTCTTTTTTTAACATATATGCCATGAAATACATCTGATAATCGAATACAAGATTCTTGATCGTTATCAAAAAGATCATATTCCGTTGACTCTTATCAGTATTCGCAACAGCATTGAATATCTCGAAAGCTTGACGACGTACATAGATATCTTCCTTGTTCTGTCCACCGTTTTGCAAAACCGGTAGTCCGGTTGGACTACCGGTTTTGACGATGAACCATTGCTTATCGATATCATCGGGTGAATTACCACATGGAAAAATTTTGGTCAAACACCTCTTAGCATTATGAAAATCAGTGCGTTCGTCCATTAATTTAACAGTGCCTTTTTTATTCGTTTTCTCGGTGAACGTGTTTCTGAATCCAACGATCTGGAGCATGGATCGATCCAATTTAATTGGATCGGTATCCTTTTTATTATGAATGCGTTGACATAACAGAAGACATTCTTCGTCCAATTCGACACCTGTACGAATGGCAAATTCAGCAATGGATATTATATGTTTAGTGATGTCGATGATCCAATTGAACTTTTCTACGTTCGATGCAAACGAATTATTATTGAACAGCGTACTGAGTGTGGTGGTATTCATCATGTTTTAGGACTTATTGAAATCGATGGTTTATTTTCATGGGTTTAATTTTATTTTAATATGAAATAACATTAAACCAATGCATTGAAATATCAGCATTATAAATATTGTTCCGAGTGCCATTTTGCAAAACCGGAGATGTGGACGCATCTCCGGTTTTGACGACGAATAAACGCACGGTTCATACAATAACACGCAATAACTTTTAGACCAACAGTTGGAGCCTATACACGCACGTGTTCGATCGTGTCTTGTAACGGTTGTACGATGGTCGATTTCACCGTCTCAAATACATGGATGAGTTTATGATCGGTCGGAACGGTTGAACGTGTGATGTAGGTATCGAACACGTGCACGTGATTATGCGTCACGAAGATGTTATCGTTCTTGTGTTCGATGAGGTATTGTTTGAATAAGATAAAGAGGTTCTTGGGATGAGTGTAATCGATCTCATCCACCAACACGTACATGGCGGGATACTCTTTTCGTATCGATCGTATCGATGCAGTGAGTGCACGTTTCTGAGATCGTATGATGTAATAGTGATCGAGATCGTCACGATTATGAAGTACAACGAAATGATCCGTCATGAGCTGTTCTTTGATACCAGGCACGATATGATCCATCACTTGCTCGACGGCATCGATCACCACGTTTAAATGATCCGTCTGTGTATCGAGCTCATTCTTGACGTCACTGAGTTCGTTCTTGACTTCATCCAACAGTTGATGCGTCTGTTCATGCAATCCTATCTCGTGTCGCAACGTCTCGTCGATGTTCTGTGTACGTTTCATCAACAATTTGAAATCCGATGCTAAAGCACTGAGATCATAACTCTGTTTTTGAATTTCATAACTCTGTTGTTTATTTTCAGTGACCAGTGTCGTGATTTCATAAGTCAGCGTATCGATCTTATCGTCTTTCAATGACAAATTGTACTCGTCTTTTTTTAACATGTATGCCATGAAATACATCTGATAATCGAATACGAGATTCTTGATCGTTATCAAGAAGATCATATTCCGTTGACTCTTATCAGTGTTCGCAACAGCATTGAATATTTCGAAAGCTTGACGACGTACATAAATATCTTCCTTATTCTGACCACCGTTTTGCAAAACAGCTAGTCCGGTTGGACTAGCGAGTTTGACGACGAACCATTGCTTGGAGACCCTTTCGGGTCTCCAAGTTTGACGATAAACCATTACTTATCAATATCATCATGTGAACTAATACATGATTTAAAAAATATTATATTATTCATGATGTCCAACATGCAAAACCGCAGATGCAGACGCATCTGCGGTTTTGATGACGAACCATTGCTTATCATTGTCATAATATAAAGACACGTTCAATAATAATTATAAAGACTTATTATTTATTCTGACCACCATGCAAACATGCTGTCCCGGACGGGACAGCATGTTTGACGACGAACCACTGCTTATCGATATCATCGGTTGAATGACCACATGGAAAAATCTTTTTCAAACATGTCTTAACATGTTTGAAATCATTACGATCGTCCATCAATGTAACGGTGCCTTTCTTATTCGTTTTCTCGGTGAACGTGTTTCTGAATCCAACGATATGAAGCATGGATCGATCCATTTTTATTATGAATGCGTTGACATAACAGAAGACACTCTTCATCCAACTCGACACCTGTTCCTTGTTCTGACCACCATGCAAAACCGCTGTCCCGGACGGGACAGCGGTTTTGCAAACTCGGTAGTTCAGCCGAACTACCAAGTTTGACGACGAACCATTGCTTATCAATATCATCGGGTGAGCCCTTATTCTGACCACCATGCAAAACCGCAGACCCTTCCGGGTCTGCGAGTTTGACGACGAACCATTGCTTATCGATTATACGTTCGAGTCCGTTGACGATTTATCAGAATGACTATCGGACACGTTTTCTAAAATAATAGACGGTTGTTTATAACTGAACGTCCATGCACTTTCACCACAATACCATAAGATGTTACTCACACAAATCACGCTTAAGACAACACTGATGAGTTTCACTAAAAAAAACCCAACGAATAAATAAATCACGCGTTGACGAAGTACCCGTTTTAATAAACAAAGTAAAACAAAAAACATGGAAGGAATGGATAAAATAATGATACATGGAATTAACCGTATGATAATTTTATCCACTTTTACAGAATCGCATTTTTCTGGACAGAAATCGCAGAACAGTTCGAGGTAAATCTGATACTGTTGTACTTTTGTAACGAACTTAATAATGAACATGATGGTATTAAAACATCTGAAATAAACCAACGTCATACGTGAAAAATCTAAAAATGCGAAAAATCGTGTAATCAGGTAAATATTCGATCCTAAAATCATTTGAATGGAATTGAAGTAAGCATTCGATCCCCATCGACGTCTTTGTGCTAGATATTTATAAAAACAAGTCGGTGTGTTGGTCAAACAGATAGCACGTTCATCGAAGACGGTGTACACGTCTTTATGTTGAAACAGGAAAGATGCAGTTAAACGTCGATCGGTACCTAACATCTGAACGTTACTGATCAAGAAATCCGTGTTCTGAGGATATTCGGAATACAATTCGATGGCTTTGGAAGCGACTGCATCTATTTTAAACATGGTAATGCATCCAGGTAAACATGTCACCTTTTTCCACATCGTTTCTGATTGTCGACGTATGTATTGACCGTACAAATACTGGTAATTTTGTACGAGATTCCAAAACTGCCAGTTCGGATTGTTTACTAACACCAGACCACAACATGCCACCGCATTGTGTGTTAGTATGGATTGAATGAGGTATTTAAAACTCTGAGGACAGATCAGTGTATCGGCATCGGTACAGAACATGTAATCGAAACGTGATAATTGGTACACTTCGGTTATTTTCTGTTGAATCGTATTCACAAAACAGCGATTCATCGTACATAATTCACGTGAGACGTTGAATATATCATGAGACATGATGAGAGAATCACGTTTACCCATGTTTTTATTTTTCGTAAGAACCATGCACGGTACGTCGTTCAGTGTACCGAACGACACGTTGATAGTCATTTGAACTTGTTTCCATGATTTATACGGTACTTGTATCGTTTCAAATGTATGTGTTAAAAAATCGTTGCTGTTTAACGTACCGTTATCGTTAACGATGCAGATAAGACATTGCGACGTGGATTCATGAACGATCGAATTTAATAACCCCACCACTTCTGCTTTAGTTTCGTTGTAAATAGGTACGATGGACACCACCGCATACTGTGTCGGTAACGCAACCAAGGGTTTGCGAACACAGACCACCATCGCTTGTGAAAGCACGGATAAGATGTCTTTACTTTTAAATAAAACAATAATGGCAAAAAAACCACTTAAACCACCGAACATATAAATTAAATAAGAAAAGAGAATGTTCGTAAGAAGAACAGCGATCAAATAACTGAATTTCTTGAATTTAAACATCGCATCGTTTTTTTTTATTTTAAACATACGTGCTCTACCATAATAAAAAACAGTGATAAACCCTAACATAACAATACCGGCTGTTAACAGTAATGCAATAATCAATCTCGGATAAATAAAAGTGTAATAATTCGATTCAGAAACACACGTATAATAATCTGGAACGAGTGTTGAATTGGTATACTTTAAAACACGTTCGATACATCGATAATTACACGAATAAATAATATTCACACGAAACAGTGCGTCTTCTAATGTGCAATTTTTACTTTGAAAGTAAGTAACGAGTGTATCGTGTACTGTCGACATCTTAACATGTCAATTATACAGAACATCTTTTTTTATTTTTTTATTTGGGATGTTGTGATAAGTTTTACATTTTACGAAGACATGAAACAAAATTGCAGTCGTCACGATATTCAGAATTCGTATTGTTATAACGGACCTCTTTTTGATAACGTCGGTCAATACAAATCATGTGCTGTGCCTGGTACGCTCGCTCTAACGTTCGATGATGCACCTGACATGCACACGGAAGGTACGCTTGATATATTAAAAAAGTATAACATAAAAGCCACTTTTTTTTTAATTGGTAAAAATATCGATAGTTATGTGAATGTGGTACAAAGAATTGTCGACGAAGGTCATCAAATCGGATGTCATACTTACGACCACGGTTGGTTAACTAATATGACATCGGATGATATTCGGAAAGATCTCATGTTGTTTGAACACACGCTGATAAAACACGACTTCGGTGGTGTTCTGAGTAATCATCAAACACCGAGTATTTTTAGAGCACCTCACGGTGCACTTGATAATGAAGGTGCAGGTGTTCTCAAAGAATTCAATCTAACTTCATTTCATTGGTCTTTTTTGAACGGTGATAGTACTATTAAACGTTCGAGTGATATTGTTCAAGGATGGTACGCACACATGGGTGGTGAATACGGAACGAACGTGGATGACACACGATTGAAATTAATCGTCCAACAACATGAGAAAATGGACGTGACGTTTTTTTCGTTATCAGATGTTTGTTCGTATTTATCGCAGACGTTTCAACGTCTTAAGTTCGTGACGTTATCTGACTGCGTCGGTAATTTACCAGCTTATCATACCTCCAGTGTTCAGTTGAATACCAACACGACATGTCTTTCTGGTTTTAGTTTAAAACATCGCGACATGCATTTTTGTGCACCGGATCCAGCACCGTTAAAACCTTGTGTTCTATGTATAATAAATCCGTGTACGAAAATCTATTTGAATTATGCATTGCTTTTGTTTCACATCGTCGTGAGTTTACGATGTCTTCTTTAAAATTAAGGTAACGGATCGATTTCTCGTACAGAAAACCATTTATAACGTTGATCGAGGATACCATCGGTACGTAAATAAGTCGTGTAATTTCTACCCAGAACATTACCACGATGTGCTTCACAGCACGTAGGATAATCGCTCGACCAATCATCGTAATCCGTAAAAGAATGACACAAGATCCAACGACCACCGTTCATACCGTTCGTCGTATCTAAATACATATCCACACGACATTTTGTATCATTTTCACACGATCGACATACTGATTTATACCCGATCCATGTGTTCAATGGCATCGGACCTTGATTTAAGAAAGGAAACACGGTATCGGATTGTTTGTTTCCCGATCCATCGTTCAAATGTACCGTTTCTTTTTCGCACATGCACCTACCATCAAAATTCCATTTCGATCCAATACCACGTGTACAACACAGATCCGTATCCGGAAAATGATCTGTGCGTTGACTTATTTGAACACCTGCATAATAGACCGGACGAAGACCTGGATTGATCGTGTTAACGTAGACGGTGGTTTCCGTGTTTTTCCATGATTTTGTCGTATTCGGTGAAACGAAACTGTTATTTAAATTACTGTTTCTAACATAAATGCGTGGACAAGCACCTGAAACACACAGGGTACCACGATTTAACGGATCGGTACTACTTCCATTGATGACATAAAGACCAGACCCTCTAAAAATTAAATCCGGATCTAATGTACCAGCAGGTCCGAACGTTTTTGTTCTTGTTTCACCGACATGCCACTGTGAATACCAATCGTGTTGAAACGTAACATTGCTCGTACTTGGATATAATTGACGAATACCAAAAAGATCATTCATTTGAAATGTATAATATATAATGATATAAAAATCATCTGTAACGTGAAATAAATGAAATGTCCGTTTTATTTTATTTAAATAAATGTATATAGAACATTAATATGGAATCATCCCATGAGACTGGTTATTATAAATGGAAAGACATGAGCGGTATTCCAACCACCTTACAATACCACATGTCAACTGAACCACAACAAGAAACCAATGTGCTTGCGAGCGATTACGCACCGAAGTCACTACCAAACGATGGTAGTGGTATTCCTCTTTCTTTGCAATATCACATGAAACATCCTCCCGTTTCAGAAAGCACACAACCTCATTTAGATTACATCGATTCAGAAATTGATTTTGTACGTCATCATGCTGATTCTTATTATATACGTGGTATTAACGTAAATTTACAAGTGAGTGAAGATTACAAATTGTTTTTTTCAAAAAAGAATTTCGATTTAATCGTAAGTCGTTTGGAACAAGAATATTCACTGGAATTATCGAAACATATATACGAAGATTATGTTACGAACACGTCATCGTATCGTATGGATATTTTGAATTCGATGTTAGCCGTGTACGATAAATACCCATGCGTGTATGCTTTTTTGATGGACATGGTGATGTCCGAACTAAAACCTAAATTCCGATTGTTGCAATTAGAAAAGAATCGGTATCATCGCAACATCGTTGAAAATCAAACGACACGTTTTTTACATTTAGACAGACGTGCTCCTTTAATTTCAAAACGACGAGAATCTTTGAGTTTTGCTGATGCTTTATTCGGTAAAAACGATAAAAACGTGAACCAATTCGCTATGTTTCGTACAGGTTAACATCAACGATGCGTTGTATTTTAATCAGGACACGTTTCAAACTTGTCAACGAAATCGTGAATTTCGTTGAAATAAATAAAAGCGTCGGTTCTGATAAATGACATGTTTGTAAAATATAAATAATCACACTGATATGAACAACACGTTCGGATAAATTCGATAAATGAGTGAGGTAAATTCTTTGATGAAGTCGTGATGCTTTTATTATAATAGAATACGGTAAATTTAATAAAGAACACGTTTCTAAAATCCGCTGATGGATTTCTTCTACGTCTTGTTCAACACTTAATTTATAAAACATTTTATGACACGAATCAATGAAAGCATAATCTTCTGGACTAAAAATATCGGCATGTTTTTTAGATTTATGTGTTTCGATTAATAATTCAAACGTATTTTGTCCTTGTGAAAAAAAAGATTTATCGATATTAAAACATGAACAGATGAAAATAATAGAACGGTATTGATCATGTACTAAACTTGCAATATGAATTAAATAAGCGATTAATCCAAAACGAGAGTGTTTACGAAGTGTTTTAAAGCATTTATATTTAATAAATACCACAAATAGCTTTTTCAGTGTTTCTTGGATACTTTCATTTAAATTTAAGGCGATTTGGTAAGGTTCGATTAATTTTTGTAATTGGTATAAACAGACTTGTTCTTTCGTGTAAGATAAAGAAATGTTGCATCTTTGTAAATATTTTGATTTATAATTATAAGGAATTAAATGAGGTGTCATGTTATTCATAGAATCTTGTAATGCATTTGAAGACGTTTCATTTGAATTAGAAGATTCAGAATAAGTAGTAGCGTCGTGATCATCAGATACCAAACAATAATCGTGCTGAATGACACCGCATGCAATACATATCACATCGTTCGAATGAGCATCACACACGATCGATTCAGAAAAACATTCTTTGCATTTATTGAGTTCATTCATTTCAAATGAATAATTTATTTTATTTCATGTTAGTTAAATAGACGTTTCACGGGTTCATTTCAATGAAAATCACACAATCAATTAAACCTTTGTTTCACTTTTGTATAACATTTATAGTTTATTTTGTTTTTAACATTATCTGTGCGTTGATCATGTTTTTGAGTTTCGATGAAAATGATCTAACCAATCTTCCGGAAAAAGATGATCAACGTTTTCTTGCGATGTTTTATTTTGCGACGACCGTATCGAGTTCCACCGGTTACGGTGACATTTTAGCCATTTCGACACGTGCACGTGTTTTTAATACGTTCATGATGATGTTATCTTATTCGGGATTGATCATGATGTTATCCTCACTCATTAATATTTAATTTTCTTTTTGTTCTTCGACACCTTCATCTGCTTCAACGACGTCGTCGTCTTTTGTTTCCCGAATACCATCACCTTCGTCTGCTTCAACGACGTCGTCGTCGTCCGTTTCCCGAATACCATCGAGATCGTTTTGTTCGGTAATAATAGGTTTGTTCTTCTTAAGTTCTTGTTTTCTGATATCAAATTCAAGTTTGCTTCTTTCTTGTGTCGTGCGGTATTCTGAAATAAGCGTGTTCAATTCGTTATCCATGTACACTTGATCGTGGATATGATCTAAAGGAGGGGGTAAAAGAAGCCATTCGTACATGCTCGTCACGATGATATCAAAGGTAGCATCCATGTTCATGAGACGTTGAGCATGAGCTTGAGCTTGTTCTAATGTATCGAACACGCCTTTTATTTTAACACACAGTTTATCGCTTTTTTGGTTAGTCGCATGAGGCGCGACAATAGAAATCAAGGCGTAGTTTTGTTTCGGTAATTTGATCGAATCAGTTTCTAAATTAATGTCGATGTTGTTAAGTTCGGGACGCATCGTTTCGACGTGGTGTTCGATCTGTTGTAATTCGTCATCGTTCAAAGTAAAAGAAGAAGGATCACGATGTGGTGGAAGTTCGATTGTCTCCATTAGTATGAATAAAAGAATAAAGACACGATGAAAAAACGAACGAACGAACAAACGTTGCGTTTTTATAAATAGTTTAATGTAGAAAACAATAACCAATATTCCATGGAAACTCTTCGATCCATTAATTTACGGAAGTTCAATTCCAGTGTTTTGATCCTCGATAAATATGAATTAGATTCTGTAGCTCAATCGGGTACCTTTGTAATAACAGCCAACGAACCCACACACGACAATCTGGTATTGAAAACAGCCGACATGCGAATTCTTTCCATCGATTCGGATAGCATTACGGTATCCTTTGAGGACGAACGTGATATAGATGCCATTATCGCTTTCGATGATGCCATCATTCATCAATTAACGTCGTGTTCTAAAACGTGTTTCAATGAAACATATACATACGAAATGATCGATGAAGATGTTTATAGACGCTCTTTGATAACGAACAGAAAAACCCAACATTTTTCCATGCGTTTGTATTATAACGAGACATTGAAAGTATACGATCCATCTAAAGTTATTATCGAACAAGATCGACTCGTTCCTAACGTTATTTTTCGTGCTGCCTTAAAACCATGGACATTAAAAACTCAATTAAAAACACACCGTGCTTACACGACATGGAATATCGATCACGTGATGATCGTAGAAGAACCTTTTCATACAGAATGTGTTCTGGATGCCAGTGACACCAGTGATTGTGAAGATCACTGATCAGTATTTCAACATATCGTTCAGATCCCAATCATCTAAATACAGCAAATTACGAAACAAATAAGTATAATAAATGTATTCAGCATTGTTCAGCCTTTTGTAATTATGACGGTAATATTTAAGATATAATTCAATGAAAATGTCTTTGTGTTTCACGATAAATAATGGATTCGGTAAACAAAGATGATTTTGATGAGATAAATCGTTATACAATAATATCGCAAATTCCTTTTTATGTTTTTGTTGTTCCATTTAAAGTGTTTTTGTTCACTCTTCTTAACAGGACACGTTTATTTTATTTCTTATTTGCTTTCCGATACAAACATTCCATTAATTCACACGTACGTTAAAATCAAAATTGATTTTTTTTTGTTTATTACCATTAGCGGTTTTCTTATTATAAACCAGTGATTCGACTTTTGTTTTTAATACATTTATTTTATTATTTAAATTAACATCGTATAACATATTTGCTAAAGTAAAATATAAAGAATATTTAAACACTAATTCGGTTGAAAAAAAATTATCCAATAAAGTGTAATTAATAAAATTAATCATGGTCGGAATGTATTGCATGACAAATGCATTCACCATAATACGTGACACGATTTCTAATAACAATATAAAACTGTTTTGTTTTAAATTATCAACAGTTGTAAATAAATTTTCAAAAGAATCGATGAAAACTACAAACATAATTGCAAAAGAGTAATAAAATAAAACTAGTAAAAAGATCTGAATCAATGTTCCAACGAGCATCTTGTTTAATTATCCTTTATCAAAGAAATATTGTAACCGTTCGATGTTAAAAGATCGATATGTTTTTTTATAATATGTCGTATTGTATTAATTTCAACGAAAGTTTCCACACAACACAAACTTCCTTGAATATCGTCACGTTGAATATACCAGTATAATCGTTTTTTTATTTTCCATAAAAATGTATTAACAAAAAAAAGATCATCGATTTTTTCTTTGATATTACGCTGTTTCATGAAAGGGTATAAACAATGATCGAGACTGTTAAGATCGTTCGAAACACGACGAAGTGCTTTTTCATGTTTATTTAAAAAAAGAAAACGTTGTTTTAAGATTAACCACGTGTACTTGTCAACTAATTCTCCATTGGAGCCTTTGAATGGCATGTTACGTTTAGTTTAATAAACACTATTATTTTTATTTGGATTTTTAATCATAGTAACAAACTCGAAACGTACATGGATTAAATTAAATATAAAATTAATAAAATTATACAAATAACACCGTAAATAAAAGGAGGATAAATGTATAAAACATTGAAAAATATTTTCAAAGCTGAACGACACGTGTCGTCAGCCGTCGTGCAATTAGGTGTTACGACCGTTGTATACAGGTTATTCATATCGTTTTGTGATGCTACACCCGATACCGAAATAAGTCCAGAAGCTGAAATTGATAAGCTAACAGCATTCGATAAAGAAACGTTTATTAAGGAAATGGAAGTCACACCTGATCCTGACACTTTTGAAAAAGACGATGTACCCGAAACTGAACTTGCATTCAAAACAGCCATTAACAATGCACGGACAGTTTTTTTAATATACAAATTACACGATTTCAGCTTGCATCGTGCAATACGTCGGTGGAGGTTTGGACGTTGTCATAGAATGACGTAAAATAACGTATAAAACAAGAAGCACAACACCGACACCAAAATAAGGATAATAACGAAGATAATCAAAACACTCTCTGATAGTTCGGTAACACACGTCATCGACTGCTACAACACAATTCGATAAAACATCGATGCTTTTTTGCTGTAACGTCCATGCATCGAAAACATCCGTACCCGAAACTGAAACCGTGTTTGAAGCGTTTGATACAGAGATCGACATTATATAACGATTCAATAAAAAAAAATTGTCTTAATATGCGTATCAGTTTTTAAAAAAATATAAACGTTAACATATAAATGAAATCTTATTCATCTGTTTTCGATGCCGCTTTGGCGACTAGTATGTCGCCACCACCGCTTCTTTCTTCTTCGTCTGGCACCACCGCTACAGAATCTGTACCTAAAGACACGACTCAACATGTTTTGACGTTGACAAGTACGACAAATCCGACGGTTTTTAGTTTTGATAATATATACGAACAAGTCACTAGCATCGAAACACTGAAAACACGTTTCAAACGAAGTGAGTACACGTGTGAGTGGTACAGAAACACACCTTTTGTTGTTTTAACCGTCGATGCACAAAGTTTAATCACGTTCGATAATAATTTGCTGATTTCGTTTCAAAACGAATTAGGTGTGGATGCTTCCACGATTTTTGATGTCTTGCAATCGAATGTTCAAAATGCCAAGGTACTTGCACCTCATACCCCTTATTTTCAGTTCACGGCGACGTCATCGATGTCGGATGGTCCGTTACACGGATTATGTCCTTACGTCTTAAACAATCAAGATTATACTAACACGACCCTTGTACAAAGTATATTAAACATAAGTGAAAACTATTTAGCCGAAAACGTGTACGTTTCTTACATTTCGATGTCATACAATAGCACGATCAAACGTTTTTATTTTCAATCTTCATCGTTGTTCTACATGTTTCCATCCAATGCAGCATCAGTCGTTGGTTTACGTGATGATACAATTTACATTTCACAATTAGACACGAACAGTGGTTTATTCACCGTGTACGCTGACCTCGCACCGAAATTTAACGGTCCCGATGTCTTGTTCATTGAAAACGAAGAATCGTATCCATCGTTCAAAAACATCGAATACATCAGTTTGAACACGATTTACTTACCCGATTCCGGATACACCTTTTTAAATACTCAACACGATCAAATCGTACAACGCAAAATGCAAATTATTCATAAATTACCTAAATTAACGATAACGATTTACTCTGATTTAGCCAATAAAATATTATACATTACGAATGGACAACCTTGGTTCATGGAAATTATTATAGTTGGTAAAGTATAAACTGCACACAAATGTCGAATACAAATACAGATGCCATAGCGGTTCCACGGGCGACGACCACATCTGCAACTTCTGGTGCAACTTCTGGTACGACGACAAAATTGACAAAAAAATGTAACAATGTGGATTACGCCGATGCGACGACGTTCGTTTACGATGAAAAAAAAAACGTGGGTGGTGTATGTGTAACTGATTGTGATTGTGACGGTGGACGTACGTGTGGTACCGATGGTAAATGCACAGGTATTGCACGCACTTTTTGGACAACGATGCATATCGCAATGGCTATTGTCGCTGTCTTATTAGGCATGGCTTTGATATGGTCACTGTTGTGTTATTTAGGATTTACGTGTTAAAACGACGTAACGAAAATAAAATAAAATAAAACGTTTTTATTATACCGTTGTCATGTTACTTAAAAAAATAGAAAACGAAGTGTTTTTATTATTAGATTTAAAAAACAACGAAAAA